>JAEIGA010000803.1_pt1 | contig 46687 bp, 45 predicted proteins | sample 9270691 | NCBI WGS metagenome assembly JAEIGA01 (sample SAMN17057246, study PRJNA624740) | gut metagenome | biome: biome; isolation source: fecal sample | host: Bos grunniens | place: China: Xizang | collected 2019
CGGACTTAAAGAACTTGTCGTCGTTACCAGAACCTTTGGTCGAGAAAGAAAGCATTGCAACTCTGGGTTCGATACCTGCGATATTCTTTGCGGTTTCTGCCGAAGAAATAGCGATATCAGCAATCTGCTGAGCGTCTGGTTCAATGTTTATTGCGCAGTCTGCAAAAACAGCAACGCCGTCGGGGTTATATTTATTCTCACGATCGGCAACCATTATAAAGCTACTAGATACGGTATTGATTCCGGGCGCAGTCTTAATTACCTGAAGACCTGGACGAAGTGTGTTTGCCGTTGAGTGGCAAGCGCCTGAAACAAGACCGTCAACGTCGCCTGCTTTAAGCATAAGCGCAGCGTACATTGTGTAGTCTTTTAAGATTGATGCTTTTGCAGCGTCAACGTCTGCATATTCAGGAAGACCTGTTTTCTTGTTGATTTTACCTGCTCTTGCATCGAACAAGATTTTTGCATAATCAACAGTTTTTTCATAACTAACAGGGTCAACGATAATAACGCCCGTTAAATCTACGGTTGGGTTTGCTTTTGCAATTTCATCTTTGTTGCCTAAAACAACAACTTTTGCAAGACCTTCTTGAACGGCCTTTGCTGCGGCTTCAACAACTCTGGTGTCTTCGCCTTCTGGCAAAACGATGCATTTGTTTAATGCTTTTGCCTGATTTTTGATATTTTCTAAAACGTTGGACATAAAATTTTTACTCCTTATTAATTTTTACCTAGTAATTTTTTGCATTTTGGTTTATTTTGTTGTAAAATAGAAATAACAAAATGCATAGCATTTTTATTTTACACCTTTTAGCAAAAAAAGTAAATTAATATTAAGGGTATTTAAATTTTTTATGAAAATTTGTGGAATTATTGCAGAATATAACCCCTTTCATTTAGGGCATTTAAGTCAAATTGACTATGTTAAAAACGTGCTTGGTGCAGAAAAAGTTGTCGTTTTATTAAGCGGGAACTTTACTCAACGTGGCGAAGTTGCCCTTTTGGATAAATTTACCCGTGCAAAGCACGCCGTTATTGCGGGTGCTGACCTTGTTATTGAACTTCCAACAGTGTTCGCAACGGCAAATGCTGAAATTTTTGCAAAGGGTGCTGTTAAAATTTTTGACTCGCTTAAAGTTGTTGATTCAATTTGTTTTGGCGTTGAAAGTGGCGATGAACAGGATTATATTGAACTTGCAACGGCTATGAACGACGAGAGCAAAGAGTTTAAGAAAATCTTAAAAGAAAAACTCGACGGTGGCGTTTCGCTTGCAAAGGCAAAGTTTGAAACTATTAAGGCTCTTGGCAAAGATTTTGATGAAAAACTTATCGCTAGCCCAAACAATATTTTGGGGTTAGAATATACAAAAGCCATTTTATCGCTTAAAAGCGATATTAAAATTTACCCTATGCAAAGGTGTGGTGATGCTGACCACAACGATAAAGCCCTTAAAAAAGGCATAACCAGTGCAACGAGTATTCGTGAAGTTGTTAAAACGGGCAAAATTAAAAAACTAAAAAAGAACTTACCTAAATATGTTTTTAGCGACCTTTCCACCTATCCTTTTGACTTTGAAAAACTTTGTCTATCATCTTTAATCACGGCATCAACAAACGATATGGCTAAAATTTTAGACTGTACAGAGGGGCTTGAAAATAGGATTAAAGCACTTGTTAAAGACAACCTAAATTTAGCACAACTTGTTGAAAAAGTTTCCACAAAAAGATATACGAAAACTAGAATTCAAAGAATTATTTTATCTAATCTTTTGGGCATTGAAAGTTCGCTTGTTTTTGACTGTTTAGAAAGCCCGCTTTACGCCAAAATTCTTGCGATTAACAGCCAAAGCAAAGACCTTTTAACACTTGTTTCAAACAACGCAAATTGCCCGATAATTTCTAGAAAAAGCGATGAAAGTTTATTAAAGAAAAAAGCACTTATCTGCTATGAAAAAGACTTGCTTTCTACCGAGATTTTTTCGCTTATTGTGGACAAAAAAATCAACCATCACCAAATGCTTATAATATAAAAATTAAAACCCCAAACCGAAAAGGTTTGGGGCTTCTTTTTTTAGTTGTTTTCACGCATAATTCTTAAGTTTTCTTGAATGATTGTCGTGTCTGTATTTTCTTCTAAACGATAATAAGTTGCTCTTCTAAAAATTGTCACTTCATAACCACCACGAATCATATCTTCTTGTGCTGGCAAATAGAAAATAGAGTCGTTAGTATTGCAAGTGCAAAGAGTATTTTGATAAGGGCTAAAATGCCTTAATTTAAGAGTAATAGACGCAAACATTTCAAATGGGAATGGTACGAATATGGTTGAGTTGAACGCAAACAACGCTTGGTCAAATACCTTTGCTGTGTCAGGCTCTTTTCCTTCTTCAAACATTTTAACAGCATCTAAAAGTGAACCACGTTCTCTTAAATCAATACCTTCAAGGTTTGCTGGGTCGCCAAGTTCAGCAAGTCTTTCGTTTACCTGTTCTAAAGTCATAGGTGTTTTATATGGCAACGTCACTTTACCTTTAAGAATCTTAAATTCAACTTCCCTAAAATCTTTTATGCTCTTATACGCCCTTACAGCATCAATCGTGCCAACTGCACCAACTTCTTCCATTTCTCTATAACCGTGATTACCAACAGTTCTTCCGTTAGAAAGTCTTGGGCCAACGTCCCCTTCTGCACCGTTAAATACAACGGTTGGGGTGTTTGTTTGAATTTCCACACCGTCGGTCACAACGCCTATCCAGTCTCTCGTAATTTCAGTTGTTGCAGCAGATGCCGTGCCGTGGCAACCATAGTGAACTAAATTGACAATTCCTTCGCCTTCCAAATTCTTAAACGCAATAACCGTCATTGTTGAATCGTGAATGCCAAATGGATTTTGACCAAGCATAACTTTACCATTTTCTGTTGGTTGACGCCTGTTCATACCCATTAAACATTCGGTAGTTGCAACGCCCATTAAGGCTGGTTGCATTTTTTCATAAGCCGTTTTGGTTGCTTTAACAGTTTGTGGAATAAGCGTGTCGTTAATATAGTCAACGGCAGCTTCACCCCAACCACCAGCAGATTTTATTGGTGGACCAGAGTGAGTGTGTGTTGCTGAAAAGTTGATGTTTAACTTTGGAATACCAACTTCTTCACAAATCTTTGTTCTAATTTTATCAACTATTTCTTTTGTGACACTACAAATATCTGCACTTATCATAACGCCTTTAAGGTCGCCTTGTTCAAAAGCAACGGCACTTACGTTAAGGTCGTCCCTAACCGCTGATGCTGGTCTAATTCTTGGATAACCGTATAAATGCGTTCCTAGGCAAGGATTTATAACTTCTTTTGCTACGCCAACTTTAAATTGTTCTTTCATATTTTTCACCTTTTTATTTATTCTTTCTATCTTTATTATTGATAGAAATTTTACCTTTTTTTTATCATAACATTATATATAAACTTTGTCAACAGTAAAAGTAAAAAATTATTAAATAAATACAATAAAAAAACCACCTTTTTTAGCAAGTTTTTGCCTTGAAAAAGATGGTTTTAATTTTAATGATTATTCGGTATAGAGTCTGGTATATTCGAAGTCTGGGTCAACGCCAATTTCTTCTAACGCCTTTCTCTTTCTTTCTTGAACTTTTGCGTCTAATGCATCAAAGTAGTTATTGCCTTTGGTGTCAATATCAACGATAAATGGTCCAATGTCTTTTACTTTGAAGAACCAGCACGCTTCAATTCTGCCTAATTCATCGTAAAGGTGAACGTCTTGAACTTCGATTGAGTCAATCCAGAGGTTTGGGCTAACTGATTGTGGAGAAACGTGAACGCACTTTTTCTCTTTCATCATTTCCATAGTCTTTTGACCCATAGTTGTTTTACCAACTATCATTTTCAAGTTCCATTCGTCAACACTTCTTGCGCCCCATTTTTCAAATCTGATGCTTGAAGTTGGCATGAATGATACAAGCCTCCACTTTCCGTTTTCTTTAACAACGATAGGTCCGTTGTGAATTAAAACGTTTCTATCAGCGATTGAAAAGTCCATTGTGTGCTTTTCATCGAAAATATACTTATGTAATCTTGAACGGCATGTAAAGCATTCGCCTGTGATATAAACAACGTCACCAACGTTTAATTGTTCAACGTCTGCATCTGTTAAAGGTGCTGTTAAATGATATTCAGCCATTTTTTATTCCCCCTTTTCTTCTTCAAACCAAGTTGGGCTCTTTAATGCGATAACTTGGTTGTCGCTTGTAATATTTGTACTTGCTCTACGAGCAACCATACAGTTGCTACTTGTTGCAACGCAAATACCTGCAATATGAGTGTAAGCGTATTCAACGTTAACCGCTAAAACTGATGTGTCGCCACCTGCACCCATAATACCTATACCCAATGAGTTAAGTGCTTTATATAAATCTTCTTCGATTTTTCTAAATTGTGGGTCTTTGTGATGTGAACCAACAGTTCTTAAGCATGCTGCTTCTTTTGCCAAGTTTGCAGCAACGTTTGCCGTGCCACCGATACCAACGCCTAAAACTGATGGTGGGCAAATTGCACCTGCACGGGTTGATGCAACGAAACAGTCAACAACGTGTTTTTTAATACCTTCAACGCCGTCCGCAAACGCAACTACTCTGTGTCTTGTTCCACCAAAGCATTCGCTTCCGCCACCCTTTGCAACGTAGGTCACTTCTAAATCTTTACCGTTTACAAATTTATAAGTGAAGTTAGGGATATTTTCACCAATGTTATTACCTGGGTCATAACCGGTTAATGGGTGCTTCATTGTTGCACGAAGATATCCTAATTCAGTTGCCTTTGCAACAGCACGTCTGGTTGCATTTTCAAGTTCTTTTAAGCCACCTTCGATTTCGGCTTCATTACCAACTTTGAAATAGAAAACTGGCCAACCTGTGTCTGGACACAATGGGTTTTCACGAACGGTTGACATTTCCATACTTTGTAATGTCTTTTCAAGGCCTGCTTTTGCAGATGGTGAAGTTTCCTTTGCAATCGCTTTAACAAAACCTTCTTTAACGTCTTCTGATAACTTTGTTGCACCACGTTTGATTGTTTCAAAAATGGCTTGTTCGTAAACTGATATTTTTATCATAAGTTTCTCCTTAAATTTCGATATTTGCTAGTGGAACGTGTTGTTGACAACCGTAAATATCAGAGTCTAACACGCTTCCGCTAATAATTCTTCTTGGGAAAGTAATTTTGAAAGAATTAACGATTTCATAAACGATAATGTCAATCTTTTCTTCTTCCATATTGTATGCCTTTGAGATTTTTTCTTTAGTCACGCCCTTAACAGCCTTTCTTAAATCTTCAACGTTGTTAAAAATAACGTCAAAAGTTATATATAATGGACCTGCATTTTTACTACGCAAAATTTTTGCTAAATCAATAAGTTTCATTATTATTTAACCTCCGAATAAACTGTTTTTGAAGTTTCTTTTAAGTCGTCAACTTCTGCCAAGTGGAACACAGAGAATTCAAACACTTCGCCAACGTGTAAGTCTGATGGAGAGAATGGGAAAGCAACGTTGCCGGCACTTGATTTTCTGCCATCATAGTCGCAGTGTAATAATCTTGCACGAGCGATTGCACAAACGTTATCAGCGATTTCTTGGGTTTGACCTACAACGTCAACAACAACGCAAGCGTTGTTTTCAACGCCACCAAATCTTCTGAAATTGAGTTGGTATGAACCTTCTGGTAAGTTAGCGTTTACTTTAACGAAGTCTTGGATAACTTCAAACATTTCGTCTAATTTAGAAATAGTTTTTGTGTCGTTAATTCCGCCCAAAGTAATAGTTCTAAAACCAACAGACTTAACGCCTTCAAGTTTTAAGGTCTTTACTTTTGCTGGAATAAATTTAGAATTCATAACCTTAACCGTGCGTGGGTCAACTTGTTCGTAAACAGTTTCTCTTAAATCAGCAACGCCGTCTGGTTCATAAATCATATATGGGTTGGTTTGTTCATACATTGTGTGTGCTGCAACCCTGTCAAGAGTACAACGTCTTTCTGGGTTTGCTGGACGCAACATAAAGTAATCTTTTTCAATATAGCCTTGCATAACGTCAGCAGCAGCAACAGGTTCTGAACACATTGCACCACATTCCATAATCTTTGCCATATGGAACGCTAAACCGTGGTCATAACCTTCTTTAATACAAGGTGCAGCGTAAATAGCAGTGTCGCACGCTCTACCACAAACGATAACTTGTGCGTTGTTGTTAAGAGCATCAATGATTGGTGCAATACCAATTTGGCTAACAATCTTACTGCTGTTTTTAACGTTTTCTTCGGTCAATGGGAATTCTGGTGACATATCGGTGATTTTGCCAGCATTAAGTTTTGATAAAACGTATTCCCTATCAACTTCACTATAAATAGTTGCTAATGAGAAAGATAAGCCTTTTTCTTTAGCGATTTCCTTAATAATTTCAACAAGCCAGTCAGTATGTACGTTTGAGCCTGCACCACCAGCCGTGCCGATAATAAATGGTGCCTTGTTTTCTAAAACTAATGGCAACGCAATGCTTAAGTCTCTCTTGACAGCCCCTCTATCAGTAAAGGATTTGCCACTACCTAAATAATAAGGACCTGGGTCGGTTGAGCCAGCGTCAACGCCAACGTAATCAACTTTTTCCTTAAAAGCAAGTTTTAACGAATCTTCGTTATAACCATAACCTAAAAGTCCACAAAGTGCAATAATTTTCATCTTTATTTCTCCTATTTTTGATACTTTCATTATAGCATAATTTATTTTTTATTACTATTGCATTTTGTCCTTTTTTTATTGCATTTTGTTTTTTAGTTGACTTTTTATAGTATTAATGATACTATAATAAACGGGTGACATTATGTTTAATAATAATTTCGTGCTTTCATACTATAAAAACGCATCGTCTGGTATGCATATTCAAAGGGTGAACGAGTCAAAAGAGGCAACCAAACCGCACACTCACGAGTATTTCCAAATTTATTACGTTGTTAAGGGCAGTTTAGAGCATTATACAAAAGATGACTTTTCCACCCTTTCGCAAGGCGATATGTTTATAATTCCGCCAAACAGCGTGCATTATATTAACCACTTGGACGGGGCGGTTTTTTACACCTTTTCTTTTATGCCTGAAAGTTTGGGAAAGGTTGACAGCGTGAACAAACTTACCCTTAACTTTTTAAACAGCCTTTCAAAAAACAATTTGGTTAAAGCCAAGATTACCATACCTATTTCAGAGGCACTTACCGTAAACGAAATTATGGAAAAACTTTATAAAGAGTTTAACGAAAAGAAACTTGCCTATGAAGAAGTTATGCGTGCTTACGCCATTGTTTTAATCACCTTGTTTGCAAGAATTTATTATGAAAATTTGCCAGAGCACGCCTCATATTCTCTTGCCGAAAACAGAGAACAGGTTTTGCACTGCATTAACTATATTAGGTATAACTATATGGAAGACTTTTCGCTTAACGAAATGAGCAAAAGGTGTGCAATGTCTAAATCGGTTTTTTGCAAGTTATTTAAAGATATTTCAGGCAAAACCTTTAACGAATTTGTAAACTACACTCGAATAACCAATGCAAAATCACTTATAAAACAAAATTATAAAATGGTGGACGTTTGCTCGCTTTGTGGCTATACTGACTTTACCACTTTTTACAGAAACTTCAAAAAAATCACAGGCAAATCCCCAAAAGATTTTGTTAAGGAATAAAATTTTAGGAAAAATAAAAAAGGTCGCTTTTGTCGCTCTTCCCGTAGGGAATTGCGACAACTAAATAAATCCTCACGGATTTGTGATATTCGTCTAACGACGAGTGATATTGCCTACGGCAGTTATATTTGCCTATGGCAAGTTAAGGATTTATTTAATATCACTTCTTCGAGAGAAATATAAGAACCTGCTGAAACAGACCCTTGAATTTTTCTCTCGAAAAATATAACGCAAAACTTGTTTTGCATATCACTTTTAGCCACAAGGCTAAAAATATAACTAATATGTTTCAATTTTTTTGTGGACAAGAAAAGCACACTACATTTCACTTTTAGTGAAGTATAGTGTGCTATACTTTTGTTATGGATAAAAAATCCCTAAGCGAAGAGCCTTTTTGCGACCTTTTTATTTGTTTAATTATTAAACGTTGCCTTGTGATTTCATTGCTTCTGCAACTTTGATAAAGCCTGCAATGTTTGCACCTGCCATATAGTTGCCTGGCATTCCGTATTCTTTTGACGCATCATCACAAGCCTTGAAAATGCTTCTCATAATAGCGTGGAGTTTTTCATCAACTTCTTCAAAAGTCCAAGAAAGTCTCATACTATTTTGTGTCATTTCTAAACCAGAAGTTGCAACGCCACCTGCGTTTGCTGCTTTTGCTGGGCCATAGAGCAAGCCGTTTGATAAGTATGTGTCGATTGCCTCTGGGGTTGATGGCATATTTGCACCTTCTGAAACAACTTTACAGCCGTTCTTAACAAGGATTTTTGCACTTTCGCCGTCAATTTCGTTTTGTGTTGCACAAGGAAGTGCTATATCACAAGGAATTGTCCAGATGCCTTTGCAACCTTCGTGATATTCAGCGTTTGGACGGTAAGAAAGATATTCTTTAATTCTCTTTCTTTCAACTTCTTTGATTTGTTTAACAGCGTTAAGGTCGATACCGTCTTTATCGTAAATATAGCCGTTGCTATCGCTCATTGCAACAACTTTTGCACCGTATTCAGTTGCCTTTTCGCAAGCGTAAATTGCAACGTTGCCTGAACCAGAAACTAAAACGGTTTTACCTTCAAAACTTGTGCCGTTTGCTTGGAGCATTTCGTTGGTGAAATAGCATAAGCCATAACCGGTTGCTTGTTTTCTTGCAAGTGAGCCACCATAGTGTAAACCTTTACCAGTCAACACGCCAACCCATTCGTTTTTAATTCTCTTATATTGACCAAACATAAAGCCGATTTCTCTTGCACCTGTGCCGATATCGCCCGCTGGAACGTCAAGGTCAGCACCGATATGTCTGTAAAGTTCGGTCATAAAACTTTGGCAGAAATTCATAATTTCGTTATCTGACTTGCCTTTTGGGTCAAAGTCAGAGCCACCCTTACCACCACCCATAGGAAGTGTTGTTAAACTGTTCTTAAAGGTTTGTTCAAAACCCAAGAACTTGATGATATTTAAGTTTACTGATGGGTGAAGTCTGATACCACCCTTATATGGACCAATAGCAGAGTTGAATTGAACTCTAAAGCCCCTATTAACGTGCATTTTGCCGTTATCATCAACCCAAGGAACTCTAAAAATAATTTGTCTTTCAGGTTCAACGATTCTTTCTAAAACGCCTGCATCAACAAGGTCTTGTCTCTTTTCAATAACAGGTTCAAGTGTTGCAAAAACTTCGGTCACGGCTTGGATAAATTCAGGCTCGTTTGCGTTTCTTTGCTCGGTTCTTTTTAAAAGGTCAAGTAAATATTGATTTTTAATTTCCATTTTTTCATCCTCCGAATATAAACATAATATACTTTATTATTTTTTCAAATTATATCACATTTTTATCAAAAGTATAAAATGTTTTTTACTACTTTTTTCAATTATTTTATTATAAATTATATAATTTTTATTTATATTTTATCTTAAAAGCATTGTTGAAGGTCAACGAATATTGCAAACAGCAAAAGTGCAAATAGCCCGATTGTGTGGATAAGCCCTTCAACCCTTCTGTTAAGTGGCTTTTTCCTAATCCCTTCAATAGCGGTGAAAACCACCCTTGAACCGTCAAGTGCTGGTATTGGCAACAAGTTAAACACTGCCAAGTTGACGCCTATAAACGAGGTCATATTGAGTATTTGCCTAAACCCGCCAATCTTAATGGCGTTTGCCGTCACCGATATAGTTGTGACCGTGCCACCAAGCGAACTTATGCCCAACGCACCCGTTAGCAGTTGCCCTAAAACCTTAAACACCGTTCCTGCAAGCATAAGCGAATATTCAAAACTTCTGCCCAAGGTTTGAAAAAAACCAAACCTTATGCTAGTTGAATATAGCCCGCCGTTTTGCAAAACGCCGTTTTCATCAACTTCATAGTAAAAACCAAGTGCTGAATAAAGCCCTTTTATATCTTCTATGTTTTCAAAATCGGTGGACTGCCTTAACTGAATTTTAACTTTTACGTCCTTTCCCTTTCGCCTAACTTCAAAATCAATTAAGTCGCCCTCTTTTTTGTCTTCAACCGCACTCATAAGGTCGGTCAGCATATAAACGTTTTTGCCGTTTGCCGTTAAGATAATATCTTTTTCTTGAAACTGATATTGACTTTCAATAGTATTTGTCGGTTGCATTTTATATGCCACCAAAGTCGTTTGACCATAAACGCCAAACATAAGCATTATAACAAAAAGTGCCAAAAGATAATTCATAAATGCACCTGAAACAAGCACTATTATCCTTTGCCACCATTTTTTATTGTTGAACGCTGTTGGGTCGGCACTATCTTCATCTTCGCCACGAAAGGCACAAAAGCCACCGATAGGGAACGCCCTTAACGAAAACAGTTCGCCGTTCTTCTTTTTCCTAGAAAAAAGTTTTGGGCCAAAGCCTATGGCAAATTCGTCAATGCCAAACTTGAAAATCTTTCCCGCAATATAATGCCCAAACTCGTGCACTGTTATCATCACAAGCAAAATCAAGATTGCAAGTGCGATATAGCCGATATATGCCATCACTTGTGAAAAAGACGCTAAAAATAAAACTCCCATTATACTCCAAATAAAAAATTAACGTAATTTCTTGCGAACTTATCGGCTTCTTGCAAGTCTTCAAGATGAACGTGGTGCGAACCGTCAAAGGCTTGAAGTGCACCGTATATCCCCTTATATATATCGTTATAGCCGATTTTATCTTGTAAGAAAAGATTAACCGCTTGCTCGTTTGCACCGTTTGCAACGGCAGGATAAAGCCCACCACTCTTTGCACTTTGTAAGATTAAATCAAAACAAGGAAATCTCTTATTATCAATCTTTTCAAAAGTAAGGCTACCTAATGAAGCGAAGTCTAAACTGTTCACAGTTGGCGTTAGCCTTTCAGGGTAAGAAAGTGCAAGTTGGATTGCCAAACGCATATCTGGATAACTCATTTGTGCCAAAACCGAATTATCATTTAACTCTACCATAGAGTGTATGATACTTTGCCTATGAATTATAACGTCAATCTTGTCAAAAGTGGTGTTATAAAGCCATTTTGCCTCAACAACTTCAAACGCCTTATTAATTAAGGTTGTGCAATCTATTGTAATTTTATTGCCCATTTGCCAATTTGGGTGGATAAGTGCATCTTTTGCCTTTAATGATGCCATTTCTTCTAAAGTTTTATCCCTAAAAGCACCACCGCTTGCCGTTAAAATTATTTTTTTAAACGGAGCGTCAAAATCAAAGTTAAGTGCTTGCCAAACGGCAGAGTGCTCGCTGTCGATAGGGGCGATTTTAACCCCTTTTTCTTTGGCTTTTTGCATAACCAAACTGCCCCCGACAACCAAACTTTCTTTATTTGCAAGGGCGATGTTTTTTCCCTTTTCTATTGCGTCTAAAACGGCAATTATTCCCTTAAACCCAACAAGTGCCACAACCACTATATCCGCCTCTTCAACTATGGCGTTTGTAAAGGCGTTTTCACCAAAGAAAAAGTCAGTGTTAAACTGGCAAATCTTGTCTTTTTCTATTTGTGTGGCAAGCGTTGCCACTTTTGGTTTAAAATAAGCGACTTGAGATAAAAATTCGCCCACATTATTTCCACCTGCGAGCGATATTATTTCAAATTTATCGGGGTGGTTTTTAACAACGTCAAGCGTTTGTTTTCCTATTGAACCCGTGCTTCCGATAAGAGCAATCTTTTTCATAAATTTTTTCCTTAAACGAATAAGAACATTATATATATAACGAGCATAACGAACATTGTTCCGTCAATTCTGTCAAGCACGCCACCGTGCCCTGGCATAATTTTGCCCATATCTTTTATATTAACTTTTCTTTTGATAAAACTTTCAAAAAGGTCCCCAAAAATATTTGCAATACTTGCGATAACGCCTAAAATTAAAAAGAACATTACAGGCGAACCAACGTTAAGTTGTGGCTTAAATATAAAATATACTATAATGCTTGATACTATACCGCCAATCGTTCCACCAATTGCACCCGACCAAGTTTTTTTAGGGCTTAACCTTGGGCAAAGTTTTTTGCCACCAATTAAACTGCCCACAAAATACGCAAAGGTGTCTGAAATCGGCGAAATCACAAATGCAAGGATAAGCATTATAAATGCGTTTGCAGTTGTGCCGTTTGTTAAAAACATTAGGTATAATAAAAGCCCTGGATAAACGTATAAAAGTATTGTCCAAAACAAAGTGGTTGGCTGTGCATTATAAACCATTGCAAGCACCAAATTTATTATTGTCATCAATGCAAATAAGTATATAACGGCAAGTTTTCCATACCCAATAAACAATATATGTTCACATATATAATATGTAGGTATAAGTGCTAAAGCATATAAAATTGATAAAATAAAAGAGCCTTTTATGGTCAACTTTTTGGTTGCTCTTGCCATTTCAAACGTGCCGACAACCATTAAAAAGTATATAAACAAATCAAAAATTTTATAGTCAACAAGTTGTCTTAACAAGAAAAACGCTAGCAATATTCCAACGTAAACCGTGCCACTTATAATTCTCTTTTGCATATCTAAACCTTCCCAAAACGGCGATTTCTTTTTGAAAATTCTTCAATCGCCTTATCAAATTCTTCTTTCTTAAAATCAGGCCACAAAACGTCGGTAAAATATAGTTCACTGTATGCACCTTGATATAACAAGAAGTTAGAAAGCCTTTTTTCCCCACCCGTTCTAATGATAAGGTCAACCTCGCCACAATCAGCAGTGTCAAGACTTTCTAATATGGCCTTTTCAGTGATTTCTTTATTTTCTAAAATAAGTTTATTAACCGCCCTAACGATTTCGCCCCTGCCACCATAGTTAAGGGCAATGTTTAAGTATCGGTCGGTGTTGGCTTTAGACATTTCTTCACACTCGCTAATCAACTTAACAAGGTTTTCTGAAAGGTTTTCACGACTTCCAATAATGCTTAATCTTACGCCGTTTTTAACCACCTTTTTTATAAACTTTTTTAGGTATTGTTCAATAAGTTTCATCAACTTATCCACTTCTTCAACTGGGCGTGCCCAATTTTCAGAAGAGAAAGCGTAAAGCGTCAACGCCTTAACACCACTCTTAAAAGCGTGTGAAACTATTGTATCCACGTTTTTTGAGCCAACTTGATGCCCGTATGAACGGTTTTTGTTGCGGAGTTTTGCCCACCTTCCGTTCCCGTCCATAATTATCCCAACGTGCTTTGGCAAATTGCTAATTTCCATTATACAGATAAAATATCCTTTTCTTTGTCAGCACAAAGTTTGTCAATTTTGTCGATAGATTCAGAAATAACCTTATCAACGTCCTTTTCACAAGTTGCGTGTTCGTCTTCTGAAAGTTCTTTGTTGTTCTTCATTTTCTTTAACGCATCCATAGCATCACGGCGAATGTTTCTAACAGCAACCTTGCTATCTTCTGCCATTTTCTTAATTTGCTTAACCAAGTCTTTTCTTCTTTCTTCGGTTAATGCTGGGAAAACAAGTCTTATAACCTTACCGTCGTTTACAGGTGTTATGCCAAGGTTTTCAGCAAGAAGTTGCTTTTCAATAACTTTAAGCATTGATGCATCCCAAGGTGCGATAACCAAGCATCTGCCTTCAACAACAGAAAGGTTGCCCACTTGGTTGATTGGCGTTGGTGAGCCGTAATAGTCAACCAAAACCTTATCTAAAATATGTGGGTTTGCTCTGCCTGCTCTAATGGTAATATATTCACTGTTAAGAACTGAAACGGTTTTGTCAGTCCTTTCCATTGTTTCCATCATAATCATTTCAAATTGTTCGTTTTCGATAGCCATAATATTTCTCCTTTTTTGCGATTAGTTATATTTTATTTAATAAGCGTGCCGATTTTTTCGCCACATACTGCACGAAGAAGTGCATTTTCTTCAAATAAGCCGAAAGCCAAAACTTTTATGTTGTTTTCTTTACAAAGTGTTATTGCAGTGGTGTCCATAGCCTTTAATTCTTTTTCAATATATTCTTTATAAGAAACTTCTTCAAGTTTTTTAGCATTTGGATTAACCCTTGGGTCTGAATCGTAAATACCGTCAACGTTCTTTGCAAGTAAAAGCACGTCTGCATTGATATCTGCGGCTCTTAAAGCGGCAGCCGTGTCTGTTGTAAAGTGTGGGTTGCCCGTTCCGCAAGCAAAAATAACAACTCTGCCTTTGCCCAAGTGCGAAACAGCCCTTCTTAAAATATATGGTTCAGCAACTTTTATAATGTCGATTGCAGTTTGAACTCTGGTTTGAACGCCCTTTCTTTCCAATGCGTCTTGAATACCCAATGCGTTGATAACGGTTGCAAGCATACCCATGTGGTCTGCCGTTGCACTGTCCATTTCCTTGCCTTGTCTGCCACGCCAGAAGTTGCCACCACCAACGACAATGCCTATTTCAACGCCAAGGTCTTTAACCATTTTAATTTGGTCGGTAATTTGACTTAAAACTTGTTCGTCAATCCCGTTTCCGTTTGCACCTGCAAGTGCTTCACCAGAAAGTTTTATTATAACTCTTTTGTAAACTGCTTTTTGCATAAAAGTTTCTCCTTTTTTTAAGGTTTAATCATTCCTAGATATTATATACTATTTTTCATCTTTTGTCCATAGTAAAAACTAATTAGGTTTAAAAAACCTAAAATTTTTATCTTATTATCAAAAAAAAGCACCCCTTTACTTATAAAGTGGTGCTTTAAAATTTATTTTCTTTTATTAAGTTTTTGTTGGTTTAACCAATAACTCATTACAAAAGAGTGTGGCAAAATTTTGGCTAAAAGCATATTAAATCTTGCAATAAAACCAAACTTGCTAACGTCCTTTTTCTTTTTAGCGTCCTTAAACGCCCTTTTAACAATTTGCTCTGACTTATACATTGCAACGTATTTTTTAACAACTGCGTTTTTATCTTGTTTAACAGCCCTGTCAAAAAATTCGGTTTTTGTCCAGAACGGGCAAACAGCCGTTGTATAAATGCCTTGATTTTTAAATTCCCTATTAAGCGAGCGAGAAAAACTTAAAACAAAGGCTTTTGACGCTGCATAAACGTTAATATATGGCACGGGTTGCATTGATGCAACCGATGCAATGTTGATAATATTAGAGTTTTTGGTCATATATGGAATTGATGCTTGGCACATATAAACAACGGCTTTGCAGTTAAGGTCAATCATATTAAGGTTGACGCTCTCTTCCACTTCATCAGTCCTACAAAACTTGCCAAAACCACTGCAATTTATTAGAAGTTTTATTTCAGGCTTAACTTCTTCTAATAACTTTTTATATTGGTTTAACGCATCTTCTTTTGAAAGGTCCAAACTTAACACTCTGCAAGGAACGTTAAGTTCTTTTGCCACTTCTTTTAGCCTATCTTCACGCCTTGCGACAAGCCAAACTTCATCAAAACTGCCAAACGTGTTAAGTTTAAGGGCAAACTCTTTGCCCATTCCGCTTGATGCACCTGTAATTACTGCAACTTTCATTTTTTATTTCCCCTTTTTTTACTTAAAAATATTTTAGTATATTTATTAACTTTTGTCAAAGAAATAAAACAAAAACGCCACTTAAAAAGTGGCGTTTTAATAATTTTAGTTAAAATTATTTCTTCATTTGTGCTTCAACTTCTGCAGCGAAATCGTCGTTTCTCTTTTCTAAACCTTCGCCCATTTCAAAGCGTGTGAAACGTTTGATTGAAATTTCTTTGCCCATCTTTACACCGCAATCTTTAACAAGTTTTTCGATTGTAAGGCTTGGGTCCTTAACGAATGCTTGACGGAGCAAGCAGTTTTCATCATAGTACTTGTTGATTTTACCTTCAACCATCTTGTTGATAACCATTTCTGGTTTTGATGCAAGTTTAGGGTCGTTTTTGATTTGAGCAAGTAAAATTTCTTTTTCGTGTTCAACAACGTCTGCTGGCACTTCATCTGCAACCAAATATAAAGGTTTTGCAGCAGCAATTTGAAGTGCAACGTCGTGTGCTAATTCTTTTGCGATTGGGCAATCACAACCTTCAACTTCAACTAAAACGCCAACTTTACCACCCATGTGGATATAACTTTCAATTAAACCGTTTGATGCAGTGTATTTTGCAAAACGACGGATAGCGATTTTTTCACCGATTTTTGCTGTTGCATTAACAGTTTCTTCGTTTTTAGCAGCAACAAGTTCTTCGATTGTTTGAACGTCGTTATTTACAACATATTCAGCAACGCCTGCAACGAAGTCTAAATATTGACTTCCCTTTGCAACGAAGTCTGTTTCACAGTTAACTTCTACTAATGCACCGGTTTTGCCTTCAACTTTAGCAAGAACAACGCCTTCTGCAGCAATTCTTGATGCCTTTTTAGCAGCAGTTGCAATACCCTTTTCTCTTAAAAAGTCAACTGCCTTTTCCATATCACCGTTGCATTCGGTTAATGCTTTTTTACAGTCAGCAACACCAGCACCGGTCTTTTTACGAAGTTCCATTATATCTTGATTTGTAAACATTTTTGTATCTCCCTTAACGTTTAATATTATTCAGCGTCAGCAGGTTGTTCTGTGCTTTCGCTTGCAGTTTCTTCTTCAACTCTGAATTCTTCGCCTTGGTTTGCTTCGATAATTGCGTTTGCAACTACTGATGCGATAAGTTTTACTGCACGTATAGCATCGTCGTTGCCAGGAATTACGTAATCAATAAGGTCTGGGTCACAGTTTGTATCGGTGATAGCAATGATTGGGATATTTAAATCTCTTGCTTCTTTAACTGCAATGTCTTCTTGTTCTGGGTCTACAACGAACATAAGACCTGGAAGAGTTCTCATTTCCTTGATACCGCCAAGGTTTGCTTCGAGTTTGTCTCTTTCAATTTTAAGATTTGCAACTTCTTTCTTTGGAAGAAGTTCGAATTCGCCCATCTTTTCCATGTTGTTGAGTTTGTTTAATCTTTCAACTCTTGACCTAATAGTCTTGAAGTTGGTAAGCATACCGCCAAGCCATCTTTGGTTAACGTAGAATTGACCGCATCTTTCAGCCTCTTCCTTAATAGCGTCTTGGGCTTGCTTCTTTGTTCCAACGAAAAGTACGCTCTTGCCTTGTTTAGCAATTTCTACTACGAAAGGATAAACTTTGTTTTCGATAAGGTCAACCGTCTTTTCAAGGTCGATAATATGAATACCGTTTCTTTCGCCATAGATATACTTTTTCATCTTTGGGTTCCATCTTCTCGTTTGGTGACCAAAGTGAACACCTGTTTCGAGAAGTTGCTTCATTGTAATAACTGCCATAATTTTTACCTCCGTTATTCCTCCCCAACGCCGTTTATTTGAGAGTACATTTCCACCGACAAATTTTTTTATGGAAACACGAAAACTCCCCTAACAATTGGGTGTGAATTTTTTAGCCTGTTTATTTTAGCATAAATCAGTTTTTTAAGCAACTTTTTTAACGCCGTTTTTTAAATATTTTAAACATTAATATATGAAAAAAGCCGTCAAACTTAAAAGTTTAACGACTTTTGTATTGTTTTTTAATTTTATACTCTAATTTCTTTGCCTACGACGGTTTCGCAGTGCTTAATCAATTCTTCAACTGATTTTCCTGCAACTGACATATCGTAGAACTCACAAATAAGGTCGGTCATTCTGCCGGTGTATGCACAGTATTTTTCAAGTGTTTTCTTTGCACCGTTTTCTTTTGCAAATGCACAAACTTCTTTACTGCTTTCATCGCCTTCCGGTGCAAAACGCATACCAAGAGCAACGCCCAAACACAAATATTCACAAGAAACACCGTGCTTGTCAGCAAGGTTAATCGCACCGATAAGTCTGTCGTTTGAACCGAGTTTTCTAATGGTATCCTTACCAACCCTTGCAACAGTGTCCGCAAGTGCAACGTTAGTGAAACGATACAATAAGTTTTGTGCGTGTGAAATCAAACCTTCAAGTTCAACGCCGTTTTCTTTTGCAACTGCAAGTGCTGATTGACATAAAGCGTTAAGTGCAACGTACTTAATGTCATAATCGGCAACTGCTTGATAAATGTATTCGTAATTTCTTTGATAGCCAAGATAAGCACACAAAGCGTGGCTCATATTGTGCATAAATAACTTTCTTTGAATAAATAAGTTAAATGGAGCAAATGGATAAAGATTTTTAATTTCAGGAATTTCACCCTTAAACGCATCTTTATCAACAGGTAAAATGTTGTATGGTTCAACACAAACACGAAGTGGGTTGCCTTGTTTTTTCTCTTCTGTCATAACAGGCACCATTCTGCCGATACTTGCTTCAACAAAGCCGATTTCCTTGTCAATCCTGTCTGCATATTCAGGGATTTGTTCTTTGATTAAACCTTTAAGGAAATGGTCTGCACCGATAAGGTTTTCGCAAATGATAATGTTGAATGGTTTTGCATTGTTTTCAAAACGCTTTTTTAAGCCCATCGCAATAGGTTTTGCAATGAATTTAAGAACGTTTACGCCGATTGCCGTTGCCATAATGTCGCTTTCAGCAATTTCGGTTGCAACAAGTTCAACGTCCGTTCCATCAATGCCGTAAACGTTTTTAACAATGTCCGTTTCAACGCCTTCACTGGTCACGATGTCAACAGGATATTCTTTATCGCTGTTTAATCTGCCGATAACTTCTTTATTTATATCGATAAATCCTACCGAATAACCACTTTGTGAAAATAGTTGACCTATAAAGCCTCTGCCGATGTTGCCGGCACCATACATAATAAATTTTTTCATAAAAGCCCTCGCTAATTTGTTTTTACCTTTGGCTTATTGCCATCAGCGTTATTATAGCACATTGAATTTTGTTTTGCAAACAAAAATTTCTCTATTGTCTATTTAATTTTATTTGTTTTTTTATAAATGATTTATTCCAAGCCCACTGCGAATTTCTTTCATATAATCCAACTCGCTTTGGCTAACTTCTTGCATGCGTTTTATTTTTGAAATTGATTTTGGTCTTGTAAAAATTACTTTTATCCACCTATAAACGTGGCAAAATGGAAGTAGCCAAATTGCTTTTTTTAGCACAGGAAAGGCAAATTTCATTTGCTCTGTTGGTAAAAAAATCTTCTTCCAAACAGTTTTTTTGTGGGCGTTTTCACCATCATCGCCAGCGTTTGATGCCACGTCTGACGCTGATTTTTTTTGCTCGTTTGAAAGTATATCTGACTCTAAAATGTGTTCTGCTAATTTCTTTGTAAACTCGTCGGCTTCTGCATCGTCAAATAGGTAATTTGCCACCTTTTCAAACTGATTTTTGAACTGCAAAAGTCCACATTTTTCAAGTTCAGCGTTTAGGTATTTTTCATCTAATTCAAAGGTTTTTCTATAAAGGTAAATATCGGTTAAATGGCGGATTCCTACCCCTGCACTTTCAGCAAAATGGTATGCGGAATGCCCCAAGATTGAAATATAGAAAACCTCTTTATTCATCTGATAAAAATAGTTGTAGCCTTCCTTTAATTCCGCCCTGTCAAAACCTTTGTTTTGCACGCCAAAATATTTTTCAAGCGGGCCAACAAAAATGGTTTTATGAAGTTCAAAAAAAGTTCTTGTTGTTGGGTAAAAAACTATATCGTGATGTTCGTCGTGTCGTTTAGTTTGAAGAGAAAGTTCTTTTACAAGTTTGCGAACTTTCTTTATTTGGTCAACATCAATCAACACGTCACAATCGGTAGCAAAACGCATATCGGTTGATGGATAGATTTTCTTTAAGTGATAGCCTTTTAATGGCATGTGTTTTATGCCGTTTTTCTCAAAAGCCGTTAGAACAGTGTTAATATCATATTCGCTTTGAATATCTAACCTAACTTCGTGCTGAATTGCCATTTCTAACACACGCAAAAATGGTGGAAAAAGTTTTTCTTTAACATTTTCCACTGCCTTAAGCACCACCACGCTCATTGAATGAGCGGTGCATAAGTTAAATAAAGTTTTATAGTCAAGCCCTTCTGGGACAAAATCAACTTTTTGATTTTTAATCCCACGTTTAACGCACTCAACAAAAAATCTTTGCTCGTTAGTCACGCCGTTCTCCTATTTAATCAACTATTCAACAATCTCAAAAAAAGTATCTGGCTTTTTATCATCAAATTGCTCGTTTGCCCACATAACGGTCACCAAACTTTCAGTTTCTGAAAGGTTTATTATATTATGTGTATAGCCAGGAAGCATATGAACAGCCTTTATATCTTCCCCACTTACTTCAAAATTAAGCACTTCATCCGTGCCGATTTTTCTTTGTTGGATAAGACCTTTGCCCGAAACAACAATGAAAAATTCCCATTTAGAGTGGTGCCAATGCTGACCTTTTGTAATGCCAGGTTTTGAAATATTTATTGACACTTGCCCACACTTTTCACTCTTAATTAGTTCGGTAAAACTGCCACGAAGGTCTTGGTTCATTTTTAATGGGAAAGCAACTTTTTCTTTTGGCAAATAACTTAAATAAGTTGAATATAACTTTTTAGCAAAACTTCCGTTTGGTATTTCTGGAATAACAAGCGTCTTGCTTTGCTCACTAAACGTATATAATAAATCAACTATTTCGCCAAGCGTCACTTTATGCGTTATAGGTGCATAGTAGAATCTGCCATTTCGACTTTGCACAGGCGTCAAACCATCATAATCGCAACGATGGGCTTTGCCTTCCAACAAGTCGAGCATTTCTGACACTAAATCATCAATGTAAAGAAGTTCTAACTCTATTGCTCTATCGTTTACAGTAATTGGCAAGTCTAACGCAACGTTGTTGCAAAAGGTTGCAACGGCACTGTTATAGTTTGGTCTGCACCACTTTCCAAATAAGTTAGGAAAACGGTAAACGTAAACTTCTGCACCCGTTTCTTTTCCATAGTCAAAGAAAAGTTCTTCGCCTGCCTTTTTGCTCTTACCATACTCGCCGTCAGCATATCTGCCAATCAACGTCGCTTGAATAGAAGAAGAAAGCATTACAGGACAAGTGTTGTTATATTTCTTTAACGTGTTTAACAAGGTTGACGCAAAACCAAAGTTGCCTTGCATAAACTCTTCTTGCGTTTGTGGGCGGTTTACCCCCGCAAGATTGAACACAAAGTCTGCTTTTTGGCAATATTTTTCTAAATCTAATTTATCGCTATCGATATCGTATTCAAAAATATCTTCGATTAAAAGATTAGGTCTAGTTTTATCCTTGCCGTCTTTTATATTTTTTAATGAGGCACAAAGGTTTTTTCCAACAAACCCTTTCGCCCCTGTAATAAGAATTTTCATAATCTGTCCTTATTTACTTAACTCATACTTAATATATTGCAAAGCAGAAATCTTTGCCTTGGTTTCTTCCACAGTTAAAAGTTTTGTATTGTTAGAATTAAATTCAGTTAAGGTGTTGCGTTCAACGTCGCCATGTGTTAAATATTTATCATAATTTAAACCACGCTTATCGCAAGGCACTCTATAAAAGTCGCCTAGGTCAATAGCGTTTGCACATTCTTCGTTAGTTAAAAGTGTTTCATACATTTTTTCGCCGTGACGAATTCCAATAACTTTGATATTGTTTTTATCCCCACCAAATAATTCACAAACGGCTTCTGCTTGTGTTTGAATTGTACAAGCAGGTGCTTTTTGAACAAGAATATCACCACTTTCGCCATTTTCAAATGCAAAAAGCACTAGGTCAACCGCTTCGTCAAGAGACATAATAAATCTTGTCATACTTGGGTCGGTAATTGTTATAGGATTACCATTTCTAATTTGCTCAATCCAAAGCGGAATAACGCTACCACGAGAGCACATAACGTTTCCATAACGAGTACAGCAAATCTTGGTTTTATCAGGCGAAACTGTGCGTGATTTTGCAACAACAACCTTTTCCATCATAGCCTTGCTTGTCCCCATTGCATTTACAGGATAAGCTGCTTTATCGGTTGACAAACAAACAACGTTTTTAACCCCTTCTTCTATTGCCGCCGTCAACACGTTCTCTGTACCTAAAACGTTGGTTTTAACTGCTTCAATAGGGAAGAACTCGCAAGATGGCACTTGTTTTAATGCTGCTGCGTGAAATATATAGTCAACGCCGTGCATAGCATTTTTTACTGATTGGATATCCCTAACGTCGCCAATATAAAACTTAATTTTATCAGCAACTTCTGGCATTTTTACTTGAAACTCGTGTCTCATATCGTCTTGTTTTTTCTCATCACGAGAAAAAATACGAATTTCACCAATATCGGTTTTTAAAAATCTGTTTAGAACGGCATTACCAAAACTTCCCGTTCCCCCTGTAATTAATAAAGTTTTTCCCTTAAATAATGACATAATTACTTTTTCCTTCCTTTTCTACAAAATATTGATTTAAATAATTGTTTTGCTTGTCCGTGCGTTAATCTTAACCAAAAAGATTCACACCGCCTCCAAAAACGAACAAAAGGATGTCCTACTGCCATTACTCTATAAAGTTTGTTTCTAAACTTAACATCCTCAATCACATATTCTTGGTGTTTTAACGGAAACTCATACTCATAAGTTTTCATATTGAAAATTCGTCGGATCCCCCTTGGTAAAACATCCAAACTTGCCGCCCCATGTGTCGATTCACCTTCATTGCCAATGTTTGAAATCAAGTTTTTACAAGGAACAATATTTAAGCGACTATTCAACTTCGCATTGGCACTTAAAATTGATTCATAGTATGCAATTCCTTCTTTGTTTTGTTTGTTATACAATTCAATTCTTTTTTTAGTATTAAATTGGTCTTTGTAGAAATCGTTAAATTTTTCCACATAATAATCATTTTCTACAAAAGCAACGTGGTCTGTCCATTCATCTATAACTCTCTTCCAAGTTGCCCAACCCGTTATTGTCTCTGTTGATGTAAAGACATAGTCATAAGGCGAATCATAAATTTCAAGATTATTCATTCCGCAAATAATATTAATTCTTTGGTCATCTTTATAACGTTCAAGCAACTCTTTACAATAAGGAAAAAAGCTTTGAGAAGGCACGTCATCGTCTTCTAAAACTATCCCTATTTCTTCAGTTTCAAACATCCATTTTTGTGCCAAATATTCAGATGGGTCACATCCATTATTTTTTTCTTGATAGTTTGTGTAAACTTCACATTCCCAATCAATATCAGACACAACTTCTCGACATTTTTGAACATTTACAACATCATCTAAACGATTTTCCCTTGCTCCGTCTTGAAACAAATATAATTTGCTTGGTTTTGCAATTTTAACTTGCTCAAAGACCCTTTTAAGCATATTTGGTCTATTGAAAAATAAAATTAAAACAGGTATATCAATTTTGCTTTTTTCTTTTTGCGACATCTTAAATGCTCCTTATCTGAAAATTCTTTTTTTAACGTTCTTTCCCATATTGCTCGAACATCGAACTCGTAAGATAAATAATATTAATCTTTTCTGAATATTTACTTAAAACTTCTTTCATCCCAGTGTTTAACTCATCTATACCATCATTTTGATAAGATAGCTCCATTGATGTTTTAACATAATTTTGTCCACTTGAATGCGAATAACCATCAAAGCCTGCCAAATAAATTTCTTTAATGCCTAAATTTATTAACAATTTGATGGACATTAAGCCTGCATTATCAAAAACTCTTTGGTCATCATTTATCAAGTCCATATAATTAACTTTAACAAAAAACTCTTCTGCACTTATATTAGAAGTTAAAATAACTTTATTTTGAACAGCCCCTGAAAGATTGCCATATCGACGAATATTACTTACGAAAACATAATCGGTTGTTTCACCAAAATCAAAGTTAACGCTTATTGAAACAACGTCTGGTTGACTAATAAATTTATCAATTTTTCCCTTAAATTTTTCTGCACTTTTGCCTGGTGCAATTAAAACCACTTTCTTTCCGTTAAGTGCTTGCTTAAATTCATATAGTCTACCATCTTTTACTTTGCCACGGCTCATAAAAGAAACATATAATTCTTCTATATAATTCTTGTCAAAATTAATCTGCTTTTCTTCCTTAATATCATCAAAAATCGCATCCATTTCGGAAATGGTCAACGTATGTTTGTCGGCCAAAAATTTTGCATAATTAGGGTGAATGTTATGCTTTGCCGATAGATAATTAGGTAAAGAATACCCCCATTGGCTTTTTTGATAAAAATCATTAACAACCTCATCAATTAAAGATAAAATTGGTTGTACGTTATATTGTTTATCGTTAACGTTAATTAGATAATCTAAAAACAACTCCGTATTTAAGTTTCCTGCACCTCTTCCCATTCCCATTATGCTGGTATCGATTATTAACTCTCTAGTAGTTTTTGTTTCTACAAAAAATCTTGCATTTGAGTGTGCCAACTGCAAATTGTTATGTGCATGATAGCCAAGTTTAATATCTTGTCTTAAATTGTTATCCACTAAATAAAACAAGCGTGCTAAATCATTTTGTTTCATTACGCCAAAACTATCAACAATATAAAAAGCATATGGTGATAAACTGTTAGCTTTATGTATAAGGTCTAAAAATTCAGCATCTGAATAACTTAATGACACCATTGCTTGTACAAATACTTCATAGCCTTTTTCTTTAATACTTTCACAAAGTTTAATGGCATCATTTAAGTCTTTCTTATGAAACGCTACTCTAATTCCATCTATACCGTTTTCAGTTCTATTCTCCAAGCCATTTATATTAAGTTCACCATAGTTTGCTAATAAAACAAATTTCTTGCCTTTTTTATCTTTAGGTATAAATTGATTAACTTGTTCCATTCTAGAGTATTTAGTTATGTCTTGATTATAATTTATTTTATGCGACAAGAATCCGCACTCAACAATATCAATATTTGCTTCTATTAATCCGCAAATAATACGTTGAATATTTGGAATACCAAAATTAAAATCATTACAATATCCACCATCTCGCAATGTACAATCTAACACTTGTATTTTTTTCATATAATCACCTTTTATTTTTTAGATAATATTGAAGTATATATTGCATCAGCAATTTCAAAGTCAATAGGATTATTGATGTCTGTGGCTTCAATTTCTGACACTTCTAAAATAAATGGTTTTTCTCCGATTCTTCTTCTTAATTTTTCAATAACGTCCTTTGTAAATATATAAAGTCCTGTTGTTTCCATATAAATAGGGTCTAAATCTTGTGTTCTAGGAATATTTTGTGGGTCATAGTTAAGTGGCTTACCGTTTAGCCAGAAAAAATCTTGATGTCTTTTTACGGCTATAGCTGAATCATATTCCCCACTTTTAACCGCTTTAATTCCTTTATCTATACTTTCAGAAAGTTGGAATGGTGCTGTTGCGTGTGCAAGAACATAAATATCAGCTGGAACCGCTTGTGAAAACGCATAAAACATATCGTTTACATTCGCTTGGGCAGTGTCATATTTTTCATCACGCTTAAGATAATTGACACCATCAATTAAATATTCTTTTATTTCTTCTTTGCTACAATAAACGTAAGTTTCATCAACTTCTTGTGCACCTTTTAATGCTTTTAATATAAAATGAATTAAAGGTGTTCCATCACTAAATCTTTTTGTGTTTTTTCCTGGGGTTCTTTCATTGTTCATTTTTATTGGTACTAATGCAACAACTTTCATTAATCATTTTCCTCCATCGCTAATTTTCTTATAATTTCTTCATATTCTTGTATTGTTTGTGGAATAAACATTTTATCTTTTGTGTAGTCAGAATAAAGTTTATAATATTTTTCTACGTATTTTTCAAAGTTTTCACTACCCAAAATAGGTGACGTTCCTTTAAAGATTTTATATAATAATATTATCGTTGGCTTTTGTTCGTTTAAGATAATATGTGGCACAAAAACTGTGTTTGATGAAACGGCAACTAAAACTTTATCATCTAAACTATTTTTGAGCAAATAATTTTCCCAAAAAATATTTTTTTCCATTGTTGGCAAAACTGTTTTGAACCTATCTAATCTGTTTCTAGGATGATGTTTTAAAATAAAATTTTTTCTTTCACAGTAATCATATAGATTATGTATCAGTTCAACATCATTGGTTGTATATCCGTCATTATTAAAACTTTCTTCTAAAAATATAAACTTTTCTTTTATTTTATAGCCATTGTCTTCAAAAATTTCACTTAAGACCGTTATAACTTCTTTGTTTGTTGTAGGATTAGGTATTTTTATAATGTTTTTATAACCTCCAACGCACATTAAATTAGGCTCAAACATATAAACATTATCAACGCATTTTTCTACTTCCTTAATTTTAAACAATTTCTTAATGAAGGGTGGAACATAACTTTTTTGCATATTTTTTAATAAATAAGTGCTTATACCATCCTCAAAAACATTGACCTTATTTTTTTTGCAACTTTTCTTAATCGCATATTGAATTAGAACGTTTTGTTTTATATATGATGAAAAAAATAACTCTTGATAGTCTTTTACATCAATTTCCCATACTTTCTTTACATATTTTTTTGGAAAGATTTCATAAAAACACTGCCCATATTTTGAGCGTTGCAATCTGTTTAATTTGCCTATGTTTTTACCAACTTCAACAAACTTCACGTTGTTAAATAAAGAAATTAATTTCTTATTCAAATATAATTGTCTGAATACAGGCGTTGAGTCTGTCAAAACTAAGTCTACGCATCTATCTTGAAAAAAAATTATCTTAATTGTTATCGCAACATATAATTGAAAAACAGAAGAGCATACAAATAAAACTTTTTTTCTTCGCTTCTTATTCATCATTAAACACCCCCACTTAATTTTTCTTTCTCATTGAGCAAAAGAGTTGTATGATTTTTTTATAAAAAACTATAATTGCAAGTATTATAATAAAAAACAAACCTAATCGTGCTAAAAGATTCTTGCTAAATATTACCGAATAAGCCATAAGAACAACACAAACAAAAACAATCAACCAAAACACTCTTAAATCAACTATTTTAGATAAGTTTTTCTCGTGTTTTTTTACTACAAAATAATATAAAACTAATTTTAACACGCTACATATTAAAGTTGTATATCCAGCCGCAACATAACCAAAATGTATTATACCAAAATAATTTAAGATTATATTAAAAAAAGCACAAGTAATAGTTATGGCAGACATTTGCCAGGTCTTTTCATAATAGAAAAGAATGTTTCCAACTATTCCAGTAATAAACTCAAACAATACTGCTATAGCAAGAGGTGGAATAAACAAGCTTGCCTCAATATAGTCAATTGTTGCAAAAATTAATATTCCTTCTTTTGCAAACAATGTGACACAAAGACAAAGCACAGCTACTAAAATTGTGCAACTTGAAATAGTCTTTTTAAGGCCGTCAAAATTTTCTTTCTTTATTGATTGCAAGGTATAAGGAATTAATGAACTATTAATTGCTTGGGTAATTATGCTTATTAATGCCGAAATGCTATGAGCAATGCTATAAATTCCGGCAGCGGCAGCACCCACTAATTTATCAATCATAATTTTATCGCTTGAATTTAGTATCGTTGACGATAAGTAGTGTGGAAGAAGTGGTAAATTAAATCTTAACGCATATCCCCAGTACCCTTTGCTTACTAATTTTTGACCTTTTTTATATGTAATAATACAAATTATAATACCAAATAAGATTCCAAAAAGGCCAGAGCCAATTAGTTTTGCATAGACTGCGTGATTTGGGAAAATTAAAATTCCAATTACTGCAATTGTTGGATTTAGTAATGCACTTGTTAATGTGTAAACTATTACGCTTTTATATGCATAAATATATCTTCTTCTCATTAACCAAAAGGACACAACTGCATTAGTAAAAGTTTGGAGCCACATAAAGATTAGAAAAAGAGTGTTAATACCAAATAAAACAGGATATAGTATATTAGTGATTATACATATTGTATATACGATAGTAGAAGTTATAAAGGACAACGTTAACATACATGACGTAAATGCATTTATGTCGTTGCCGAACTTTGCTTGGGCAACATTATATACTCCACCCGCTAAAGAAAGAGTGGCGAAAATGCTTATAACGTTTTCCCAAGTGACAAAAACGCTAGTTGTTCCGTAATCCTCAACTTGCATGAGCCTTGTAAAAATAGGTGTTGTAATAAATGAAAGTCCTTTTAATGCGATATTTGATATTACAAACCAAAACGAGGCTTTTGCAGCTGGCGATAGATTATTAAGTTTTTTTAATATTAACTTAATTTTATTCATTAACGTTTCCCTAAAAACTTGTTTTTTATTTTCTTGTTATTTGCTTTAAATTATCGCCAATACATTTCATAATACTCGTGCGAATGCCTTTGGTCTTCTGGTGGCAATTTCATATAGTCGCCAAAATGGGAAGTCAAAACATTATGATATCCATTAGGGACCTTAAACTTTTTCCCTTCAAAAGAAAGTTCAACGTGCTCAACCCAATCAATAGACTTATAAATGTTTTTATCACTTTTGCTTGATTCCGATGCACAAACAAATCCTTTTTTATTAAAAGACGTTAATTTTAGCAATTTTTTCTCATAATAATTTTGCATTTTTTTAAGCCCCAAAAATTTATAGCCCATTAAACATAAAGAATAAATTATTTTTTTAACGCCCTTTCCTTGTGCAAATCCTGCATAACAAAGAGAAATAATATTATCAATTCTTAAAATCTTTTCCCTATAACGCCTTAAATATTTAATATCCTTGTTTGGGAAACCATCTAGTGGAAAAATATCTATAAAAACAGCACTTCTTTCCTCACCAAACTCTTCCATAACCGTTCTATTGTCAGCAATTTTAAATCTCTTAAAATAGTCTTTTTTATTTTGGCCATATTCAACTATCTCTAAATTTAAAGCCGATAATTCTTCTTTCTTTTCTTCAAATAAATGTATCAAGCGTAAAAAACTTTCTCTTGGCAAGAGTAAATCTATATCATCATCCCAAGGGATAAATCCTTGATGACGAACTGCCCCTAAAAGCGTGCCATACGCTAAAAAATATTTAATATCATTTTGCCCGAAAAAATTATCAATTTTTTCTAACATCTCTACTAATAGTTTTTTCTTTTCATTATCAGTAATTAAGCGATGATTTTCGGTTATCATAAACTTCCCCTTTTATTTAAAAAATAAACTTTCCACTTTTTCCATTATTACTTTGTTGTTCAAGACTTCAACTAGTGGCGTTTTACCTATTTCTTCTCTTTTTTTATGGTCAATCAACAAACTTTTAACGGCATCATATATTGCATCAGATGTCCTATCAACTAATAATCCGTTTTCCCCATCACTTATCATTTCATAATTGCTTGGAATTTTAGTTGCAACAACGGGTTTATTAAAATATTTTTCTTCATAAACTGCTAAACTAAATCCTTCATAACTTGATGGTTGAACACAGATGTCTGCTGAACGCATATATCTATAAGGATTTCCGCAGTTTCCTAACAAAATAAAATTATCTTCTAGTTTATACTGACTTATTAAGTCTTGTAAATATGGATGATAATCCCCTTCACCCGCAATATACCACTTGATCTTAAACCCTTCATCAATTAAACGCCTACAAGGCTCAACACATAAATGAAAACCTTTTAATTCCACCAGTCTGCCAACAGATAAAATTTTTATATTTTCCTTATCTTCGTCCATTAAGTTAGATTTTTTTGCCAACTCGTTTATTTTTTGGTAATCCATCAAACCAGGTAATTTTATGCAAACAAATTTTTCCTTAAAAGTTGGGAACAATTCTATTAGTGAATTTAATGAGTTTTGAGATACAGTTGCTATATGACTAAAATAATTAAAACTTTGTGCATCTAATTTATAATTATGTCTTGTCTTTTTTAAATCAGTATGTATCCAACCGATTTTGACATCTGCATTTACGCAGTTTGCTACATAATAACAAGAAGTCCCTTCTGCAAAGCCAACAGCAATATCATACTTTTTATCAATAGAAAGCATTGTTTTTTGCATCATCTTCCAGTCGATATTACGATATTTTTTATCCTTAAATCTTATACGAATAAATCTTATAAAACGATAAAAAGCAAGGCTAAATTTTTTCTTTTTCAAAAGTGTTATAATGCTTTTACCAACTGATAAATTGTAAACGTCTTTATAATAAGGTGAATCAGCCAACAAGTTTATATTTTTATTTAGTTTGTTAAGCAAAGTGCGTCCTTCATTAAATAAATATAAATCAACTTCATATTTATCGTAATCCAAATTATCACACAAGTTTATCAGACACTTTTCTAGGCCCCCCATATTTAAACTGTCTGATACAATTAAAATCTTTTTTTTCATACATTACTCACATTTGATTTTTATATTTAATCCAATATAGTCTTCTATATAGCCAATAACCACCAAATTTTACGATAAGGAAAAACTTTTTCTCACCCTTTATTGCTGGTATAAAATATTTGCTAAATTTTCTTACTGTACATATAGACTTTTTTATATCTTTCTTATATTTTTTATCTTTTGTTTTGCAAAATAAGTGAAGCATTGTTAAATGTGCCTTTACCAACTTGTTGTAAGCCATTTCCATAATTTCAGGAAATTTTTCTTTTATTACATTTCTTTTTTTCTCTTCGAAATAAAGCACATCAAAAAATTTATCTGAAAAAGGAGCATGTGAAGCACTTTCAGTATTGCAACGATATATATAAGTGCATTTGTCTCTAACTACTATTGTTGGCAACTTTATAAATGCAAGAAATACAAAATAGCCATCTTCGTGCACTTTTTTACCTTCTTCAAATCTTAAATCTTCTATTAAAGATTTTTTGTACAACTTACTGCAACAACCATACGTCACAGGATTATCTTTTAATCCGTTAACTAGGCCTTCTTTACCTTGCCAAATTTGTAAAGTGTTGCTTATATCATCAGCGTCTTTATCAGAAAGCATCCTTCCAATTGCCATGTCTGCATCATTATTAATCAAATCTTTATATAAAATTTCAACAGCATCAAATGGAAGATAATCGTCTGCATCAACAAACATAATGTAGTCGCCAGTAGCTAAATCAAGTCCTTTATTTCTGGCAGCACAAACGCCGCCATTTTGCTGATACGCAAGTTTTACATTAGTTGTGTTTTTTGAATAATCCTCAACTATTTTAAATGTATTGTCCGTTGACCCATCGTCAACAACAACAATTTCTATATTCTTATAAGTTTGATTATGTATAGAATCTAAACATTCAACTACATATTTTTCAACGTTATAAGCTGGGATAATAACGCTTATTTTTTCATTCATACCTTTTAAGCCCCTTGCCAAAAGAATAAATAGCTTACGCCCAAATTACGATATATAAGAAGAACCAAGCAGGCTATAATTAACAGCCACTTAACTGACCCAAATAATTCATCTTTGCCATATTTAAACATTTGAGAAAAATAAATATATAACCCAAAATTAAAATAATACCCTGGTCTTTCTGCACTTCTAGAAATTAATCTCAAAATCCAAAACACAACAGTTAAAAACGAAAGATGCACAATTAAATTTTGTTCTTTTAATTCTTTTGGCTTATCATGTATCATAAAGGTTGAAAACGTGAAGAATATAAATATTAAAAGCATAAATATTCCACCATTACCAGTGGCATCAATATAATACGCATCATAACCTAATAGGCTCTTAAACATACCATGGAAAGCGCCAAAGCCCACAGCCAAAACAACTGCAATAATTGCATAAACGATAAACATCCAATCAAATTTTTTGATTAACGATAATGGATAGGTTATTAAAAAAATCAACGCTGATTTATGAAAAAATTGTGCGATTATTACTAATAAAACAAATCTGATTGGCTTTCTATTCTTAATGAAATCTACTGCCCAAAGGCAAACCATCATAGCGAGTGTTTGGCGTAAACCCGTTTCAACGAAACTATACATGCCTAGCGTCATAAATAAGAAAAAGAAAATAAATGGATTGTCGGTATGTTCCTTTGCGAAACGATATAACGTGCCAAAAATTATTAATGCGTTTATTAAAAAATAAATTGTGTAATTGCTAGTTAAAAGGGAAACAACTTTTACATATAATCTAAATCCTATCTCTTCACGCATCAAATCCTGATTTAAAAGTTCCGAAAAAGAATACTTTCTCACATCTTGCTCAAAAAATCTAACGTACCCGATAGTATCTGCACCAATATACTTGTATCTAAACACAAAGATTAAAAACATTGGAACAATGGCAAATATCGTTAAACGATTTTTTAGTTTAACGCTTTCCGCTCCATCGAGTTGATATTTGTTTTGTGCGTGATAGTTTATTGCCCACGCAACAAGTGGGAATAATGCTCCAATAAGATAATATATCATCTATTTTTTCTCTCTTACTTTTTTATAAATATCTAAATATTTTTTATAACAATTTTTTTTGTCAAATTTTTGCTGTTGTTTATTCGCATCAAATTGTAATGGACTATTAATTAGCTTGCTAACACAATCTATCAAGCCATCCACATCGCCTTCTTTAATAACAAAACCGCTTTCTTCATCTATCAATTCAGGGCTACCGCAACAATCAAAAGTTATAACGGGTGTCCCACAACAAATACTTTCCATATTAACTGTCGGTAAAGTATCCGCCCTTGTTAAGTTTACAAAAACGTCTGACGCACAATAAACGTCTGACAATGTTTTTCTATCGCTGATATAACCAACAGCCCTAACATTTTCAAACTTTGAAAAATATTCTTTTTGTTTTTCTTTGCAACCAATTATAATAAACTTAACTTTTTCTCTAAACTTTTCAAACAGTTTTTCAACTTCTTGTCTATTTTGATGGCTATACCACTTATCTGCCATTCCTAAAACCAAAAAATCTTCGGCTTGAATACCAAATTCTTCACGAATATTGCTTTGATGTGGCGTAAATATTTCAGTATCAACACCATTATAAACTACTTCAATGTTCGCTGATTTCAACTTTGATTTCTTAACTTCTTCTGCAACCCACTGGCCACACCCAACAAGAGTTAAATTTTTTATTTTTAACAAGTGTTCCGTTTTATCTTTTAAAACTTTTGAAGTTGTATCAAAAAACAAACTTTTTTGCTCGCATTTATTTTGTGGACAAATCCCACAATTTTCTTGCCACTTCTGACATTTTACATTTGCATAATGAGTGCATTTGCCTGTAAAAAACCAACAATCGTGTAGGGTTATAACAGTTGGTATATTATTTTTTTGCAAATAATCACAAAGCATATTCAAATTTATATAGTTGCTGTGTAGATTATGCAAATGTACAACGTCAGGCTTAATTGTACCCACCCACTTTAAAAACTTTTTGGTTGCACGCTTACTTGCATACGCCTGTTTTCCAAACAAACGAGCATAAAATGCATGAAACTTCCAATCAAGTTTATTTCCTATCAAAAAACTGTTTTGTGGCTTTTCATTGGTGCTTTGATATGCAAAATACGCTTGATGCCCATTATTTAAAAGTGTTTCGCCAATATCTTTTACTATGACACCCGTACTTTTAAAACCGTAAACAGCGTTAATTTGTAAAACCCTCATTTTGCCCCTTTATATAAACCTTGTCAATTACTCCTTTAAACGTATTGTTAATTAGTGTAGCGTTATGATTTTCTTGCCCACAATTAACTGCATTTATAGCAATTTCTTCTAACATGTTGATATCCAACAACTTTTGTAAGCCCGATTCTATATCAGATAATTTATCAACAACTATTGCAGATTTAGTTTCTTTAAAATATTGAATAGGAGCAAGATCATAATTGCCAATTGCTAATATACATTTTCCTGCCGAAAAATAATCGGTGATTTTTGTGGAAAAAGATAGCCTTGCTATTAGCTCCTTATCACTTAAATCTTCCAAAAACAACAAAACGTCCGCTTCTTTTTGTTTTCGTAAAACATCTTGTTGAGAAATTGGAGGATAAATATGACAAAATTCATTTTCAATTTCATTTAGCATTTGCTCTGACAAAACAGTTTGGGTATAAACGTCTAAAACTATTTTCTTCTCGTTTGCATTAACCTTTTTTAAGGCTAACGACACATCTTTCAACGAGACATCTCTGCCAATAGATAAGTTGCCAGTATAAAGCATTTTAATAGGAAAAGTTATCTTTTCATAACTTTGTGCAATTGGAATTGTGTTAAGTGGTTTAGTCAAAATTGTACAATTAATCCCAAAAAACTTATCTGCTTCTTGTTTTGTTTTAGGTGTAATTGCAAAAAACTCACTTGTTTTTTTTGCAAGTTTTTTTAAAGATTTTCTTTGAAAAAACCTATATAAATTATGCCCAAATTTTTTAGATTGTTTATATGTAAAAGTATCATCCCAAATACATCCAATAGCCTTTGCCCCTGTGCGTTTAATTGCATAACGAACAATGCGATTTATATGTATATAACCGTCCATACCATGTAATATAATATCAGGCTTAAACTCATCTAAAAAATCATCTAACTCTTTTGTCTTCCATTTGCCTAATTTCCAACAAAGTTCACGTGCCAACAACATAGAATATCTTCTTTTCTTTTTCATATTTAAATAACGCTGCCTATGAACTTTTAAATCTTCGCTTTCTTGTGCCTGCAATATTGGAATAGCCTTAATCTCTTTTCCAGTTTTTATGTTTCTTTTAAAAATGCTTTTTAATACTCTATTTTCTGAAATGCAAAAATATTTAGAACAAACTGTGCTATCTGGTATTTCTTCTCGTAAAAAAATGTTGGCCAAATTTGCACTATCATATTGGGAAACTAATGTTTCCCATGTGTTATCGCCAACTTTACTATTCCACGATGCAATAGTAAATATTAAAATTTTGGGTTGCCTTTTATTATTTTCTACCATAACTTTACTTTAAATCAGTTTACAAATTACTCATTTTGTAATATCTCTAAATATTTTCAAAATATTTTCTCTTATATTTTCAATATCATATTTACAAGCCCTTAATTTGCAAGTATCAGAAATTTTAGCACGCAAGTCTTCATCTTTATAAAGTCTTTCAATCGCTGATGCATAATCTTTTGGATTTTCAACACCACACAAATAGCCTGTCTCTTGGTCAACAACGTAATCTACAATTCCCCTCGTTCTAGCACCTATAATTGGCAGACCTGCCGCCATTGCTTCCAAAGACGCTAGACCTAACCCTTCTCTTTTTGAAGGAAATGCAAAAAGGTCGGCACATTGCATAATTTCATGCACGTCTTTTCTATATCCCAAAAACTTAACTTTATCTTCTATTCCAAGTTGGTTAACTCGATTTTTAAAACTTTCTAACAGTTCGCCTTTGCCACAAATCAAGTAAACAATGTCTTGCTCTTTCAAAAGACCTATTGCTTCAATCACGGACTTGTGATTTTTATGTGGCTTCAATTCGCCCACTGAAAGAACAACAAAAGCTTCATTAGAGATTTCTAATTCTTCTCTCTTTTTAATGACATCTATACTTGCACCAAACTTCTTTGTATCCAAGCCAATTCCATCAATATGCTCTACAATCTTTGCATGGAACTTTCTTTTTGAAAGATTATAGTCTTCCCAATTAATTGTTATAATTGCATCACAATATCGAGAAGCCCATTTTTCAATTGGATAAAATAATTTATATTTGAATTGCCCGCCTTTAAAAAAGTGATAGCCGTGGGTCATATAAACGACTTTTGTGCCCTTCTTTCTCGCTTTTTTTGCTGCAAGACGAGTCATTATGCCCATAACAGGCTCATTTGTCCAAATCAAATCATACCCGCCATTATTAATTATTTGCCTTAAATCCGACAAGCCTTTCAAATTGCTTGGCTTTGCAGGATTTCGTTGCAAACGCACTTTATAGACCTTATCTTCCCCCAACAACTTTTGCACTTCTTCAAAGCGATTCCCTACTTCCGAACACGCGACATCAACGTCATAACCTTTTTCTCTCAAAAATTGAACGTGCGGAGCAAGAAATTGCATCATCATGTCGGTTGAAGTAACTAAAACTTTTTTCATTTTACCAATTCTCTTTTATCTTTTCAATAATTGCTTTTGAATCAATTGAATATTGCTGTCTTAAATATTTTTGGCTACCTACAATGCAAGAATATCTATCATCTAACGCAACTCTAACAAGTTTTGCCTTTACGTCGCTTTCAGCCATAACTTCTGCAACGGCTGAACCAAAGCCACCGCTTAAGTTGTGTTCTTCAACAGTTATAATCGCTTTATGAGTTTTAGCACAATCTAAAATCACTTGCTTGTCAATCGGTTTAACTGTTGGGAAAGTGTAAATTGTTGGTTTTATGCCTTGCTGTTTTAAGTGTTCACAAGCATCAAAAACTTCATCAAAGATTGCACCTGTTGAAAATACTGCAACGTTTGTTCCCTTTTCAATCTCAATAGCCTTGCCGATAGCAAAATTTTCTAGTTTATCGTGAATGCGTCTTTCTCCGCCCCTGCCAAGTCGCAAATAACAAGTGCCCTGATGTTCATAAATTGCTTTGGTTGCACATTCTGCTTCCACCAAGTCGCCCGGAGCGAGCACTGCGACGTCTGGAAGTGAACGCATCATTGCAATATCTTCTGTTGCGTGGTGGCTCATACCCAAAGAGCCGTAAACAAACCCACCACCAACACAAACCACCTTAACGTTTGCATTGTGATAAGCACAGTCGTTTCTAATTTGTTCTATACAACGCAAGGTTGGAAAGTTGCCTATTGAATAGGTATAAACAGTTTTGCCTTGCAAAGCAAGTCCTGCTGCAATTGAAGTCATATTTTGTTCGGCAATACCAGCATTTATAATTTGGTTAGGGAGTTCATCCCAAAATGGTTTAAGAACACCAAAACCAAGGTCGCCCGTGATAATATAAACGTTTTTATCTTTCTTTGCAATTTCAAGCAAGGTTTTTACAAAAGTATCTCTCATTTGTTCCCCTCCTCGTAAGGGTCAACAACGCCCTTTGGCATATTTGAGTGCAATTCTTTTAATGCACCGTCATATTCTTCCCCTTCGTGTGGGAAACGATAGTGCCATAAAATATCTAATTCCATAAACGAAATGCCTTTACCTTTTATGGTGTTGGCAATAATTACTGTTGGTTTATCTTTGCTTTGTTTTGCTTGCTTAAACGCCTCACGGAGTTGGTCGTGGTCGTGCCCGTCAATATCCAACACGTTCCAACCAAACGCCTTCCACTTATCTGCAAACGGAGAAAGCGAGAGCGTGTTTTCACAATAGTCCAAACTTTGCATTTTATTGTGGTCAACAACCACAACAAGTTGGTTTAACTTAAACTGTTTAGCAAAAAGTGCCATTTCCCAAATTGAGCCTTCGTCACATTCGCCGTCACCAACTATAGCGTAAGTATAATAAGGCTTGTTTTCTATTTTTGCATTAAGTGCCATGCCCGCACCAACGCAAGCACCGTGACCAAGCGAGCCTGTTGAGAATTCCACCCCAGGAACGCCTTTATGTGAGACGTGACCTGATAAACGGCTTCCATCAGCATAGTGAGTTTTGAGTTCTTCTCTATCAAAAAAGCCTTTTTCAGCGAGGGCAGCATAAATAGATGCACCTGCGTGGCCCTTACTTAAAATTACTCTATCACGGTTTTCATCTTTTAAGTTGTCTGGCGAAATATTTGCAACATCGTTATAAAGCACAGCAACAATATCTGCCACAGATAAAATTGATGCTATGTGGCTTCCGTGTGAAATATGCGTCATTTCAACGCCATGGCGTCTAATAAGCCAAGCCAATTGTTCACTATTCATTGCTTTACTCCTTTGAAATTTGGTCTAATCTATCTATTTGCTCTGGCGAAAGCACCCAATCAAGAGCCTCTATGTTTTGCAACACTTGTTTTGGCGATTTTGCCCCAACTATTACCACTGAATTTTTTAGATAATCTAATATCCAACGAATTGCAATCGACGAAACGGCCTTGCCTTGTTCAACAGCAATTTCTTTTAATACTTCAACAATTTCTAAATTCTTTAATAATTTTTGGCCGTGGAAATTAACGTATATATCCCTTGAACGCCTGTCGTTTGCATCAAACTTGCAATTTTTATCATACTTTCCGCTTAAAATTCCTTGACCTAAACTTCCCCAAGTAAATGGAGTCATATTAAAATCATCACGAAAAGCAAACATTTCCTTTTCATTTTTTCTGCACGCCAAACTATACTCGTCTTGAAAGGAAACAAAAGGGTTGTTATCCTTAAACTCTTTTAGTTCAACAGCATCCTGTTCGTGAATATTAGATAATCCGTAATACCTAATCTTTCCTTGTTGTTTTAGAACTTCTAACGTGTTTGCAACTTCAACTAACGGGGTCTTTCCATCCCTATAATGAATTTGATATAAGTCTATGTAATCACGATTTAATCTTTTTAAACTTCCTTCAACAGCCTTAAAAATATATTCTCGTGAGTTATCATAAGTGGTTTTTCCGTTCTCAACTCTAACGCCAAATTTAGTTGTTATAACCACTTTTTTACTTTGAAAACCTAACGCTTCTGCAAGCGTTCTTTCACTTTCACCAAGTCCATAAGTGTCAGCAGTATCAAAAAAGTTAATGCCATTATCAACAGCAGTCTTTACAGCATTAATTAAATCTTCTCTTTGAGTGTTCCCCCAACCATATCCGCCAAGAGGACAGCCACCCATACATAAAGCCGAAACGTTTAAGTCAGTTTTCTTAATCAATACTTTTTGCATTTCCATCCCCCTTTTTGTGTTTTCTTATTAAATCGACAATAATTTTGCGAATAAGGTTTTCTATATAATACACAACCGTTGCCAAGACAAATATTCCAACAGACACAACCAACAAATTGATTGGAAAAACAAAATGTTGCAATCTCCTTATAACTATAAACTGAACCACATATATATGCAAGGTCAAATTTGAAACAAATGAGATAGTTTTATTGAGTTTGTTTGGAAACTTTTTAAGTCTTTCTTCCAAAATAAATGCTGTTTTGAAAATAAAATAAAGCACAAGCAAAATTGCAAATTGGTTTAAGATTTGCAAAGGTGCAATTTTAATAATTTTTGAAAAGGCAATTTTTGAGCCGAAATATAAAACTAAACTTATAAAAAGAAAAATGAAGTCTCGTTTAATATTGCCTTTTTTAATTTTTTCTTTATGCTTTCTAAACAATGCACCCATAAGCATACTGATAAAATACAAAAAGAAAATAAACGGCTCGTATACGCTGTCTACGTGATAATAATTTTTTTCTACAAAAACAAAATAAACCAAAATCCAAACGACTATTAAAGCAAGAAACGTGGTTTCCAAAAACTTATCATACTTTTTTGAAAGATACGCAACAATATAAAAAAGCACGTAAGCAATCATCAGCCACACAATAAATATATAATTTGTTGGATATATAAACAACCTAATTAAGTCGTTAAAACCATTGATAGCATAATCGCCTATCAAAACAGTAAACAAGGTAAACAATATAACCAACGGATAAATTCTTACAATTCTTTTAGAGTAATATTTAACAAAGTTCTCTTTAATGTGGTAAAGACAAAAACCCGATATTGCAAAAAACAAAATGTTGCCAATCAACCCACCTGCTGCTAAACTTGCAACTGGCCAAACTTGACCATAGTGTGAATTTGTTATCAAAATCGCTGCTAGCACACGCAAGTAATTGATAAAAATATACATTTTAACCACCTTTGTTTTTTTAATTTGATAATTGGTAAAAGTCCACTTGTTTTTAGTTCTCTTGGCTTTTTATCTCGGCTTCTTGTGTTTCAACTTCTTTATTTTCAACATTTTCCGTCTTTACCACAGAAGAGCCGTCATCTTCGTTGCCTTCGTTAGTGAAAACTGACTTAATTGTCATAAAGAAAATTTTAAGGTCAAGCCCGAAAGAAAGATTGTCCACGTAATAATTATCGTACTCAAAACGGGCCTCAACAGTGTTGGTTTTTCTTCCGTGAACTGCTGCCCACCCCGTCACGCCTGGGCGGACGGCAAAACGCTTTAATTCTTCTTCGGTATATTCTTCCCACTTCTTTGGATAATAAGTTAAGACTGGGCGTGGACCGATTAGCGACATATCGCCTTTAATAATATTCCAAAACTGTGGCAATTCATCAATACTTGTCGCTCTAATAATACGACCAATTTTAGTCACACGCTTATCGCCCTTAACACAGTAAACGCCACCTTCTTGTTGTTCGGCTCCAACACACATTGAACGGAATTTATACATCCAATAAACTTTTCCGCCCTTTCCCACACGTTGTTGCTTAAATATAACAGGACCTTTAGATTCCAATTTGATTAATACTGCAACTATTAACATTGGTACTAAACAAATGATTAAGCCTAAAATCGAAACAAATAAATCAAAAAATCTTTTAAGAAAATGTTTATACATACTTTTTCCTTCTTTTTTCAGTAATTTTTAAGTTCAAAAAATCAAACAAAATTGTTGTTATTTCGATTACATGAAATTTTATAATATATTAATATATTATACGCCTTTTATATTATACACCTTAAAAAGTCTAATGTCAATACTAAATTTATTAAAACTATGGTTGTTTTGGCACAAAAAACACTGTTTTGTTATAATTTCCCCATAAATTTAGCACCGTCTTATACTCAACTAAAATTTTATTATAAAAGTTTGAAATTTATGGTGCAATTAATAAAAAAATAAGCACCCCACGTTAAATGTGAGAGTGCTTTTAATTAATTATTTTTCGTTTTTGTAAATTTCCTTAAAGTACTTATAAGTATCAACTTTCAATTCGCCACAAGCCGCTTCATCGCAAGCAATTATGCCGTCCTTATGCAATTGTAAAGCACTTATTGTCCAAGCGTGGTCAACACCGCCTTCAACACAATGGCGAAGTGCACGTGCCTTGTTATGTCCGCTGATTAAAAGCATAACTTGTTTCGAATCACAAACCGTGCCAACACCAACAGAAAGAGCAGTTTTTGGAACTTTATTAACGTCGTTATCAAAGAAACGAGAGTTTACAATCAAAGTGTCTTCGGTCAAAGCACGAACGCCTGTTCTTGAAGTTAAAGAAGTGAAAGGTTCGTTAAACGCAATGTGTCCGTCAACACCACTGCCACCCATAAATAGGTCAATTCCGCCGTAAGACGCAATCTTATCTTCATAACGCTTGCATTCTGCTTCTAAATCTTTAGCCATACCGTCTAAAATATTGATGTTTTCAGCAGGAATATCGATGTGGTTAAAGAAATTGTCGTGCATAAAGTACCAATAACTTTGGTCGTGTTCTCTTGGTAAACCAACGTATTCATCCATATTAAACGTCACAACGTTTTTGAAGGTCACCTTGCCAGCCTTGTTCATTTCAATCAACTTTTTGTAAACGCCAAGTGGAGAAGAACCTGTTGGCAAACCGAGCACGAATGGGCGGTCTTCTTTGTGGTTATTAATTGCACTTGCAATGTGTTCAGCAGCCCAAGCACTCATTGAATCGTAATTGTCTTTGATAATTAATTTCATATCTATATCTCCTTAAATAAAAACTAAAATATACAACTTTGATTATACAACTTATTAAGCCATTTGTAAAGGCATTTTTAACTTTTTTAATGAAAAGATAAATTAAGTGAGTTTTTGCCCATACTAAAAGTAAAAACGCCCACTTTTTAGTTGGCGTTTTGTTCTAAATCTTCACTATTTTTCAAGTTTTTTATAAGTTTTTTATAAACGTTGCGGTAAATTATTGTTGAGAAAATAAAGGTTATTCCATCCGAAATAAGTTGGGCTGAAACAATGCCCGTAAGGGCAAAAAAGTGGTTCATAATAAATATGGTTGGGATAGCGATAAGCCCTTGTCGAAGTATGCCAAGTAAAAGCGATTCTTTGCCCTTTCCCATGGCTTGAAGACAATAAATTTTTTGGAAATTTGCAATCATAAACGGCGTTGCAAGGCAGGCAATCCTCAAAAATTTTGTGCCGTAAGCAATGGTTGTTTTTTCCCTGATAAACACCCACGTTATTTGTGGTGCAAACAGTTCAAACGCCAAAATGCAAACGCCTGCAACAATCATTCCAAGCACTTGTGCAACAACGGTAAAACTCTTCATTCTTGAATAGTTTTTGGATGCATAATTATAGGCAACAAGTGGCATCATGCCTTGGCAAAGCCCCATACCAATGTTGAGTGGGAGCATATCGGCTTTCTGCACTATTCCGTATGCCGCCATTTCAATATCGCCATAGCCTGCCGTCAAATTATTCTTTATAATATGCGTAATGTTTGCAAGCATTCCCGTTAAGGCTGATGGCAAGCCAATCGCAAGTATATCAATAAAATATCGCTTTTCAATTTTTATGTATTTTGGCGAAAGTGAAAGGATAGTTTTACCCCTCAACCTATAATAAACAAAAAGGAAATACGAAAGCGAAATGACGTTTGAAAGCAAGGTCGCAAGAGCGGCACCCGTCACTTCGTTGCCTGGTTTTAACAACACAAACATAAAAAGTGGGTCTAAAATAATGTTGGCAACACCGCCTATCGCAAGGCCGATTCCAGACTCTTTTGAATAGCCTGCACTACGCAATAAAAATGACATTGTCATTGAAAGCGTGGCTGGCACAGCACCAATTACAACCACCCAAAATAGATAACTTGACGCATAGCCAATGGTGTTGTTTGATGCCCCTAATAGCCTTGCTAACGGCTCGGTAAACAAAAGACATAATAGTGAGTAAATTACTGCGATTACAAGCGACCCGTATATGCTAAAAACGCCAACACTTTTAGCGTCCAATTGCTTTTTTTCGCCAAGCAAACGGCTCATTAAACTGCCCCCACCAACACCAAAAAGGTTCGCAAGCGAAGTGAGAATAAAAAATAAAATACTGACAACGCTTGCCGCTGCAACCTTATATGGGTCGTCTGTTAAGCCTATAAAAAAGGTGTCGGCAAGGTTATAAATCATTGTTATTAACTGGCTAACAACGGTTGGAATTGCCATAGTTAAAAGTGCTTTTACAACAGGCGTTGTTTCAAATAAAGCCGTTTTGTCGTTTGCAATCGAGCCATTATTTAGTTGTTTGTTTTGCATTTTGCTCACGGCTAAAATTCTCCAAAAAAGTCCTTTTTTCTATTTTACCACGAATATAAAATTTTTCCAAGTTGTTTGATATGTAAAACAAAAAAACACTGACTAAAAATCAGTGTTTTTTTGATTATTTTGGTTTGCTTTTTAACAAGCAGTTTTTACTTGTTTGCTAAACGTTTATCTGCTTCTTCAACAGAAATTTCTTTCATAACTTCGCCACAACATTTGATACCACAGTTTGGGCAAGTACATTCGATTAATACTTTAACCATAGCACCACATTTTTCACAAAGAACGATTTTTTCCATAATAATACCTCCTTTTTTATTGGTTAAATCTTTTAAATAAACTTATAAGTTCATCAATTGTGTCTAATTCGCCGTTTTCAAGTTCTCTTGGAACGCACATATATAAATGGTTTTCTAAAATGTGCGATGAAAGGCTTTTTATGGAATTTTTAACAGCCGTTAATTGAACTAAAAGGTCATTGCAATAGGCATCATTTTCAACCATTTTGGTTATTCCATTTATTTGCCCACCTATCCTTTTTAATCTATTTATAATAAGTTTTTTCTCATCAGCACTTCTCTTCGTTTTTTTATTGCAACAGTTTTCCATACCCAACCTCCGAACTTATAATATACCCACTCGGGGTATATTGTCAATAGGGGGGTATATATATTTTATGAAAAAATTTTAAAAAAATATTTTTGCTTTATCGAAACATTCAAAATGCTAGCAAAATCAAAGCAAAACAAATAATAAAAACACCCATTTTTATGGATGCTTTACTTTAATGGCTGCCCGTCATATGACGGACGAATGCAAGTTCTCGTCTTTCGCCAAGAGCAAGCAAAAAGAAAAAGAACACCTTTTGGTGTTCTTTTCTTTTTGTATGTGTGGGACTAAATCTCGTTTTTAGGGTATGTGTGTGGAACAAAAAGTATTTTTCTATGTTCGATTGTACTATATCCGCTTCTGTTATACTAAACAATTCCTTTATTTTAGGAGCAATCGCATTAATGAATTCTTTACTAGCACGATAAACTACTATTTTATAGGCTTTTTCTTCTAAATCATATCATATCCTACCGCGCGATAAAGAATCAAATTTATAAGTACTGTACTTGCCACCACATTTTTAATTATACAATTCTTCAAATGTTATTTCTTCAAATCCTTTGTCCTTATAAACTTCTTTCAAAATTGCAAAAGTTTCTTTTCTTCTTTCATTAATAATATTCTCTTTTTTCTTTTGCTCCCTAACATCTAATTCTTTTTTTACACTAATAAATTTTTTTGACCTCTTAAACGTAAATTTAATTGGAACAGCAATAGCAAGAATACTGAGCAAAAAACCTACCATAGGAACCATCATAAGTAATCCCGACAATACAATACCCACTACCCAAGAAATATTCCTTATTTTCGTTAATATTTTTACATCTTTTTCTTCTTCAGCTGCTTTTTTAGTATCTAATGGTGTATAATTTAATTTTTTTCTTTCATTATCCGAAAGAGAGATATTAAAATCAGCACAAGAACAAAACTCTAATGTTTTTTTATCGCCTTTATATGTGTACGCTACTTGATAATAAGGAATTATTAAAGAAATTGCCTCCTTAATTGCAACTGTGTTATTTGCTAAAAACTGTTTATAAGTATCACCCGGTAAGGAAAATATAGCACGCGTTTCCACACCAACTTCCAGCTCTTTAGTAGCGCCATCTTTTACTACATTATCTAAATCACCATCCACTGGAAGATCTCCATTTTCTACTTTTTTAAAGAAACTTTCACACAATTCCGCTTCTTGATCACGCTTACCTTCCGAATTTACAATCGTAAAAAAATTACCATTTGCTGTTCCACTATATGGTTGCCAGTCCGTAACCGTTCTAGTTTTGTTAACTGGTCTACTTACATCCCGCCACGTATCACCAACTTTTTCCCTCTTAGTTTCCATTTCAACGTATGTTTCAGTTCTATTATATCCAATTGAACAAGTGTAATCACAAGTGGTTTCACCTGAAACGTAGAAAAATTCTTTATCAATAATTTTAACTTCTCCAAATTCAGCTTTGATCAAATCTGGTGATACATCTTCTTCTTTTGCAAATTTGAATAATATTTTTTTTATAAATTCCTCTTTAGAATATATTGATTCAAACTTAGACCTACTTTTTATTTTCATTATGTTTCTCCTTTGTTTTTTAGTGACTCTCACTTTTTTTACATAATTATACAAGAAGATTTCTTCTTAGTCAAGTATTTTAAGAAGTTTTCTTCTATAATTTAATTATGAGTATCGGGGAAAAAATCAAAGAATTAAGAACTGAAAAAGGCTTATCGCAAATGCAGTTAGGCAAAATTGTTGGTGTTAGCCAAAAAGCCATAGATTATTGGGAAAGGAACGTTAACGAGCCAAAAGCGTGTTATATAATTTCGCTTGTTAAGGCTTTTGACGTTTCTTTTGATGAATTTTTTAGCGAAATAGATTAAAAAGACCGATTTTTATCGGTTTTTTTGTTTTTGATGACACTATCGGGGCGAAAAAGAGCAACAACCATTCAGCCGTTAGGCTATGTCGCAACTAAATATCGACAACACTATCGGGGCGAAAAAGAGCAGATTTTTCGCCCGCCTTTGACTAAAAATAGTCCACTGGACTATTTTATTAACGTGTCGGCCAGTTAACTGACCGCATAAATGTGGCTGTTGCTACACAGTTATTTGTTCGAGTCAGTCAGGGGCCTTGCCAAAGGAAAGCAAAAAGAAAAGAACACCAAAAGGTGTTCTTTTCTTTTTGGCTGCCCCTGACAGACTCGAACTGACGACACTGCGGTTAACAGCCGCATGCTCTACCTACTGAGCTAAGGGGCAATGTTTGGCTTAATTTAAAGCCAAAGTTTTTTAATGGATGCAGCAACAACCTATCTTCCCGTGCCGTCGCCAGCAAAGTATTTTCGGCGCTAGTGAGCTTAACTTCTGTGTTCGGTATGAGAACAGGTGGGACCTCACCGCTAACGTCACCGCAATGGTATATACACAAGGCTTTTGCCTTGAACATATCTTTTTTTCGTGTACAAGTCATATTGTACACTTTTTTTATCTTCCCGTCAATTTATTTACACGGTAGATTGACAACTGCATAGATTTTTTTAATAGTAATTAATTTTTTGGCTCCTGACAAAATTGTATAGTTAGGTGTTTCTGTAATTAATTCGCTAATCATCTCAATTTCTTGAGATCAAGCCCTCGACCTATTAGTATCAGTTAGCTGAGCATATCACTATGCTTACACCCCTGACCTATCAAACTTGTTGTCTTCAAGTGGTCTTACTAACTTATGTTATGGGATATCTTATCTTGAGGTTAGTTTCACGCTTAGATGCTTTCAGCGTTTATCTAATCCGCACTTCGCTA
>JAEIGA010000804.1_pt1 | contig 46663 bp, 46 predicted proteins | sample 9270691 | NCBI WGS metagenome assembly JAEIGA01 (sample SAMN17057246, study PRJNA624740) | gut metagenome | biome: biome; isolation source: fecal sample | host: Bos grunniens | place: China: Xizang | collected 2019
AAAAACCAGCTTTATCTTGAGATTGCACTGAAAGAGACAAAAGTGTATCCGCAGATGTTGGAGTTTATAAAAATGCTTGTATGTGAGGGAATTCCGATAGCATTGGCATCCGGTACGTCGTATTCTATTCTCAATCGTCTTGTGAACCATTTGGATTTGCAGAAATATTTTGATGCGGTTGTTTCATCTGACGAGGTAGGAAAGAGCAAACCGGAACCGGATATTTTCTTGGAGGCAGCAAAAAGGATTCACACACAGCCTGAAAATTGTCTTGTAGTAGAAGATGCCGCATTCGGAATAGAAGCGGGATTTCGTGCCGGAATGCAAGTAATGGCCGTTCCGTATATTACGCAGCCGCCGTTGGCAGATGTTTTTTTCAAAAGTGATATTCTTTTCGAACAAGGACAGGCGGAATTTACGGCAAAGAATGCAATGGATTGGGTTTATACTCGTTATTTACAAGAATAAAAAAACATCATTTTTAATATAAAGAGACAGTGAACTTTTATCGTTAAAAAATTTTTTACTTTGAAAAAGGCTTAATCGTTACTATTTTTATTTGGAGTTATTGAATATTCCAATAATGATTCATTCAAATCATAGATTAAGAGGTTTTATAAAGTGAAAAAGTCTTTTCCTTTATTGTTAAGTTTCAGTGAAGTGGAGGAATTTTTAGTACGTTTCGGTAAATGCAGAAATCAAGATAACAGACGGCTTCTTTTGGAATATCAACGAAAGTTTATGCAAAATTGTCGTTATCAAACAACCAGAACAAAGGAACGTTTTTATAATTGGTTTATTTCCAGAGCGTATTGTGCATATCTTGAATCTGAAGAGTGTGAGTATTTAGAAATAGAAATTGATTATATAATCGAAGACTTCTGGTTTTAAAAACAGGTGATTTTCTTTGTAACTTTTTAGATTTTTCATATAATGGCAACTAATTTTTTTAATAATTACGGAGAAAATTATATGAATCTCGCACCGGTAATTCTTTTTGTTTACAATCGTCCCGAACATACTCTTAAAACTTTGGAGGCATTGCAAAGAAATGAGCTTTCATCAAAGACCGAACTTTATGTCTTTTGTGACGGAGCCAAAAGTAATGCTTCGAGTGAACAACTTGAGAAAATAGAGCAGACAAGGCAGATTGTACGTAAACAAAAGTGGTGTGCGAATGTTTATATAGAAGAATCTGCAACAAACAAAGGATTGGCTGCATCTATTATCGGAGGTGTTTCGAAAGTTATAGAAAAACACTCACGAGCTATTGTTTTGGAAGATGACATCGTGACCGGGCGATATTTCTTGACATATATGAACAAAGCTCTTGATTTGTACAAAGATTCGCCTCAGGTATGGCATGTCAACGGTTGGACTAATCCGGTAAAAGCAACAGACCCGACGGGTACTTTTGTATATCCGGTGATGGAATGCTGGGGCTGGGCGACATGGGCAGACCGATGGCAGCATTATAAAAAAGACAGCGAGTATTATTATAAGAAGTTTACACGCAAAGACATTTATCATTTTAACAGTGAAGGAACGGAAAATCGCTGGAAACAAGTTTTACGAAATCGCAGCGGCAAATTGAATACTTGGGCGATTTTTTGGTCTGCAACGATATTCGAACACGGCGGTGTGTGTGTGGCTCCGCAAAAAACATTGGTTAAAAATGTCGGAATGGACAACAGCGGGGAAAATTGTTATTCGTCGCCGTTGCAAGTCGTACGTGATTCCATTGACCATGAAGTTACGTCGTTTGTAGAGGAAATATGTGTAGATAAATGTATGTACAAGCGACTAAAGAAATTCTTTCGGCGTAAGAATCTGATAACAGTAGGAAGAGTTTATCGAAAGTTAAAGAGTCTTTTAAAAAAGTGAAAAAGCACAGTTTACGGCTTTGCTTTTTTTCTTATTGAGCTTAGTTTTCCTTTTTAATTTGATTAAATAAGTTTTCGAAGAAAATGTTTTGTTATTTTGTTTTAAATGAAAAGATATGATTGATTTTATTTACTTTTATACATTTATACTTAATAAGATTAGTTTTTTTATTTGATTTATATTATAAAAAAAAGATAAAAGAATAAGTGTTTTAGTTTGGAATGAGATTAAGAAAATGACAAAACTTTCAATATTAATAAATCACATTATTATAGTTATCGTTTCTTGTATTATGGTAATCATGGGAGGTACATCGAGTGTACTTCGATATAAAAGCGGGCAAGATGAACACCAGCATAATGTAGAGTTATTAACAAAGCGATTGTGTTTCAATCTGGATTGGCCGTTGTGGAATTATAATACGGAATGGATTGAAAATATAATGCAGATAGAAATCGAAAATGATTTTGTAAGTATGATAGCTCTTTATAATGAAGACAATAAATTAGTTTTCGGGCTTACTAAAGATAAAAAAATATCATCACAAGATGAAGTCGAAAAAATAATTCATTCCGTAAAACAGAAGTTGGTACTGAATACTCAAATCCAGCACAATGAAAGTGATGAAAGAAAATTAGAAATAGGTAAAATTGTCATTGTGACGACAAAAAATTATTTGTTTATGGAATTGAGTAAAGATATCAGTTTGACATTGATACAATTTGTATTGATGGCTATAGCATTGATTGTTATCTTACATGCATTTCTGAAAAAAGTCATAGTAGTGCCGTTGCAAGAATATTGTGAACTTGTGGGACGTTTTCGTGAGCACAATTTGTTTATTCGTGCAAATTTTAATCAAAACAAGGAAATGAAAGTACTTTCAGATTCTTTTAATGCAATGGCAGAAACGTTGCAAAACTATAGCGAAGAAATGAAAAGTCAAGTAAAGCTACGTACACATCAGTTGCAAGTTTATAATGACGAGCTTCTTAATATTCAAAGACAAATAGAAGCACAAATGCAGATGGGACAAAGAATCCAAGAAGCAATTATCCCGAAATCAACTTATCCGGAAATCGATTGTGCCGGATTTTACAGACCGATGGAGCAGTTGGGCGGAGACTACTATGATATTGTAAAGATAGGAGATTCAAAATATGCTTTTGTAATTGCGGATGTGTGCGGACACGGAATCCCGGCAGCGATGGTAACGATGATGGCGAAGATTTCATTTCAGAAAAACATTCGTCTTTATGCAACAGCCGAAGATGTTATTCGTCAGGTAAATCTGGATCTTTGTAAGATTACGGCGAATAAAGAATATCTTGCGGCATTTTACGGAGAGTTAGATTTAACTGCCGAGACTCTTACATATTCGAATGCAGCATTGACTGAGATTTTGTTGATTCAAAAAGACGGGACGTTGCAACGACTTTTACCCAATTCGTCGATTATCGGATATGTGGAAAAGCTACCGTTGCAAACAGCGACTATTTCGACTGAAAATACGAGCAAGTTGGTATTGTATACCGACGGAATTACGGAATCGACAAATAATAACGGAGAACGTTACGGAATAGAACGTTTGGAATCGGTGGTTTCGCAGAATATAGACAAAAGAGCCGATGCATTGAAAAATGCAATTATCGACGATTTAAATTCATTCTCGCCGTTGGAAAGTGCAAAAGATGATTTGACGTTGCTTGTTATAAATCTGGATAAACATTCTAAAGAGTGATGAGATTAGCTGATATTCATACTCATTTCCCGGAAAAAAGTATTGCGGATGTTTGTGTTGCTTCACCGTTGGCAGACAATGAGTTTTCTCTCGAAGAGCAAATCCGACAGGCTTCTTTTTCTTTACAAAACGATATTTTGTTTTCGTTCGGTATTCATCCGTGGCAAGCTGCGATTGTCGGAGAGGATATTGAAGATAAGTTGTTGCAATTAGAAGATTTTTTTTCGAAAGGAACAAAGAATGTTCTGATGGGAGAAATCGGATTGGATATGTGTCGGTCAGATTTGCAAAGTCAAATTATAATATTTAAACGTCAGCTTGATATTGCAACCAAATATGATTGTCCGGCAGTGGTGATTCATTGCGTAAAGGCTTTGCATTTTGTATTGCCTATTTTGGAAGATTTTCGTAAGACCAACAAAAAGACGATTGTCATAATTCACGGTTTTTGCGGGAATATCCAAGAAGCATCAAGATTGAGTCGAAGCGATGTTTATTTTTCATTTTCATCAAGGTTGTTGTCGTGCAGTAAAAAAACGCAGCAGGCAGCGACGAGCGTGGCAAAAGAGAGAATATTGGCAGAAACGGATATGGATGTTCCTGAGAGTTTGCTTATTGCTATAGAGCAAATGTCACAAATAAGAGGAATGAAAATGCAAGATTGTGCCGGTATAATTTTTGAGAATACACAAAGAATTATTGCTGCTATAAAAGGTTGTCAAATAATAGATGATTGATTGTTTTGATGTTGATTTTATTTTTTGAAAGGGGAGAAAAAGGTAATGAAAGAGTTAAAACATGTTCATATTTTAGGTATAGGCGGTTGTGCTTGTTCGGCAATCGGTGAATATTTATGTGAAAAAGGTATATGCGTGACCGGTTCGGAGCGTGCAAGACGTGAGGATTTAGGTTATTTGGAAGAAAAGGGAATTAAAATTTTTTACAGTCATTCAAAAGAGAATATAAGTAATGATGTCGAACTTCTTCTGTATTCGCCGGCGGTAAAGGCATTGGCTGCGGATAATCCGGAATTTAAAGAGGCAGAAAAACTCGGAATACCGCAAGAAAGTTGGGAAACATTTATAGGAAAATATTTGTTGGATGAAGGCAGAATCGGAATTACGGTCAGCGGCAGCGAAGGTAAGGGAACTACCGCCGGAATACTTACGGCAATCTTGCAGGGAACAAAATGGGATCCGTTGTCTATACTCGGAGCTCAAATGAAAATGCCGTCCGGCAACTCAAATATTTTTATGGGAAAAGGTTGTACTTATATTTTGGAAGGCGACGAGTACAATCGTAATTTTCACAATTATCATCCGCAGATAAACGTGATGATAAACTTTGCTTTTGAACATCCGGAAACATATCGTGATTTTGATGATTACAAGACATCATTTGCTCATTTTTTTAAAGGAATGACCGGAGAAAAGAAGCAAATTCTTCATGCTACACCGAATATAATCGAGTTTGTCCGAGAGAATAATTTTAAAAACATTACGTGGTTCGGACTGCCGGACGAAATAGAGCTGTTGAAAAAAAGCAATGTGGATATGACAAAAGTTTGGACTATCACAAATCACAAACTTACACCGGACGGAAATTATTTTACATTGGAAACAGCAAATCAAGAGCCGTTACCGCTTTTTGTACCGGCATTGCCCGGTTATTTGGCGTTGAATGCGACAGGAGCTGTCTTGGCTGCATTGGAATTGGGAATGGAGGCGAGTGATGTGGCTTTGGGCTTGAAGCGTTTTACCGGAATGAAACGTCGTTTTGATGTATGCGGTACAAAGCCGGTTTTTATTACCGATTACGGACATTCACCGGAATCGATTCGTCATATTATCGGCGAGATTCGTACAGTTTTTCCGAAACGCAAATTGCATATGATTTTTCAGCCACATCTTTTTTCACGTACTTATAACTTCCTTGATGATTTTGCGTCGGCATTGGCTGCAGCAGATAAGATTTCACTCATAGATATTTATCCTGCACGTGAAAAAAAGGAAGAGTGGGACGGTCGAGTAAGCTCTGAAATGTTGGCACAAAAGACAGCTGTATTTAATTCAAATACAAAATATTGCGGAAGTCCGCAGATGATTGCAGAAAATCTTAGAGATAGTATTGATACCGATGATGTGGTTTGCTTGATGGGAGCCGGTGATATGGATAGATACTACGGTGAATTGATTGAATATTTTAATAAAGAATAGTAATGAGTGTCAGATGCACTTTAGTTACTAAGTGTCGGGAATTATAAGAATTGCAAAGTCGGGAGTCGGCGGAGTTTAAAACCGGCTTGCATTTATTAATACAAATTTGTATTACATCTAATCAATGTGCCAACTAAAAACGGGAGGGGAAAAGTGGCAGGGAATAATTTTATCTTTAATGCATACAAAAAAAATCAATCTAATATAAGTGGCGATATAAATGATAAAGATTTAGAAATAATGCGTGACAGCTTAAAAAATACGCAAGTAGAAGTGGAAGCTTTTTTCCCTCGCAAGTTGTCATCGAAAGATTTGAAAGACTCAAAAATTGTAGAAGAAAAGCCGCAACCGAAAGATGTAAAAAAAGCGACATTTGAAAAAATAAGAAAGACAGATTATTTTCCTGTAAGTAATGTATCCGATTCTGCTGCAACAGCGGAAAGTAAACCTTTTATAAAAGAAGCTGTTCCGGATACGCCGGTTGTGGATAAAAAATCTCGGTTGCGTCAGAGTGCCGTGTTTTTGATACTTTTGGGTGTGGATAAGGCAGCGAAAGTGGCGACACAATTTCAGCCGCAGGAGCAACATAAGATTTTTAAAGAATTGCAACGACTGGGGAATGTATCAACGGAAGACATAAAAGATACGCAGATGGCATTCGGGATACAAACGCCGGCAAAAGGTTGGGGCGAACTTCCTACGGGGCGAGAGTTTTTGCGAACGTTATTGCAATTAATGTATGGCTTATCTGACGGAAGCGTGCGATTCATGAAGCTGGAAGAAGAAGCAGGCGTAGAAGAGTATGAATATCTTAATCGCCTTTCTGCTACACAGTTGAAAGAATTGTTAAAGAACGAAAGTGACCTGGTGATTTCTACTGTGTTGACATTGTTGGCACCGGTACGTTCTGCGGAAATACTAAAGATTTTACCACCGCAACGCAGTGCTGCGATAATACAAATGATTAACGGAAAATCAAAAATCAACAGCGACATCAGTAAAATGATAATCGGGAAGCTCAATGCAAAGGCAAAAGATATTTGTACTAACAGTACAGATATTCCTGTATCCGGCAAACAGCGATTGATTGATATTTTGCGAAGTTGTGACCAAGAAAATGTTCAACAGATTATCCAAGCCGTAGCCAGCGAAGATGAGGAATTGGCGAAGGAAATAGAGGAAAAGGTTTTTACATTTACCGATATCTTGCGATTACCAAAAAAAGAATTGGAAAAAGGTTTAAAAGATTATCCTAATAATGAAATCGCATTCTTCCTAAAAGGAAGTTCTGATGCAGTAAAAGATGTTTTTCTAAGTTGTGTCAGTCAACGTCGAGCAGGGGTGATTCGTCATGAGATAGAACTTCTCGGAGCGGTAAAAAAGACTGAAGTTTTGGAAAAACGACGTGATTTCATCAATTATTTGAAACAATTGGAAGATGAAGGCAAAATTGTTTTGTGTGACGACGAAATCTATGTTGAATAATTATAATATCTCAGACAATACCGGATGGAGTTTTAAAACATTACTGTGAAAATCGTGCAATGTTATTTTGTATTTTGCACAGATAAGTAGTTGATGAATCATTTCCGGGGCGGCAGTTCCGCAAATTGCGGCAGCACGAAGTAAAGCGTTTTTGTCTGTTGCCGTAATCACAAATCCGCGAGTATCATTGTACGCTGATGCAGCAGGAATCGATTTGTATGATTTTTTTTCGATAATAAAATCGGGATTGTCGAAATCTCCGAACCATGCCATGGGGGTAGGTGCAAATATACAATATGGAATTAATTGTTTGTCGATTGTGGTAATCGGAGGCAGCCCGAAAATAGCAGAAACGGCTTTTTTCGCTTGATAGTCGGCAATATATGCAAGTTTCGGCGAGTTGCTGCAAATGTCACCGGCAGCGAACCAATTATCGACGGTAGTTTGTTGATTCTCATTAACAATCAGATAGCCGAGATTGTCTTTCGCGACAACCGGTGCCGTATCGGAAAAGGTCGGCAATACAGGTCGGTTTCCGTTGCAGAGTAGGGCATCTTGGGGAATAGAATCACAATTTGTTTTTATATCTATGCCGGCACGTCTTAATATAAGCTGCAATTCTTTTCGTAAAATTTCAGGAAGTCCGGGACATATAACGCTTTGTTTTTCTTGTAATGTAACTTTTACTCCCAATCTTGAGAGTATCGATGCAGCTTCCAGTCCGCAGAAACCACTTCCTACGATGGTGAGTTCTTTCGGCAAGTTCTTTAGATCAAACAGTTGAGCCGTTACCGATTTCGGAGCAATATGCGTACAACCCGTGGCGATAAGCAGATAGTCAAACTCGATTTCATTGTTATCAACAGTCGCATGGTGCGAATCATTGATTATGACATTGCCGGAAAAAAACGGGATATTTCGCAGTGAAAACTCCAATGCTTTTTGGACATTGTTTGTACGACGTTTAACCTCTTCGGTAATAGCAGAATAATCAAAATCTTTAGATGTATGGTTAATGCCGGGGATTCCATTGTGTATGTCCGAAATCTTCTCGGTAATATTCAGAAATGATTTAAACGGAATACAGCCGTCGTTGACACATGTTCCGCCTATGCGAGATTTTTCGATAACGGCAATTTTTTTTCCGACAGCATGCAAAGCAGCGGCACTTCCGGCACTTCCGGCTCCGATTATCAATAAGTCGTATTTTTGCATTTACAGTCCTGTTGCCGGAATTGTTAATAATTGCAATACATTACCGGAAATTAATAAATAAAAGTTTTCGGCGCAGTCCAGTGTGCTGCATGCAATAAACGGGGTATCAGAACGGAGTAATAAATCTTCTTGCCATCTTTTGCGGACGGAATTCATGTGAATAAAGTATGTTGCATAAACCGGTTGATTCTTTGATTCTTTATCCGGAGCACAAATGGTAAATACCGGCTGGTCGTTGTGATAATTGACATTTAAAAAATGGATTTCCGGATAATAACCGATTTTTTGGTTTGTACCGCCGCAATAATAACTTAAAAGATATTCTCTCGAATAATATAAGATAGTTACGTCATCATCGAAAAGTGTTGCGTGAAATTGCTCAATTCCGCTGTCAATTTGCAAAAGGCTTTCCACATCTATTTTCATTTCATCTTTATTAAATGCCAAGCGAACCAAAAAAAGTCCGCCGTCACTGCTGTATACCATAGTGTAGTAGTCTAATGTTTTAAAGACTTGAAATCCTGCGACATCTTTAAATCTTTCTGTGTCAAACTCCAATTCCTCAAGGTAGCGATGTTCTTCAAGCAAGGCAGCTTTGAGTTTTCCGCCGTCATTATAAAAAAGCAACGGCTCACTGTCGGCGGAATCTTGCAGAACGTGAAAGTCGGAACAAGAAACACGTGTTCCGTCCGCCATAAAACCGCCGTCTTCTTTCTCAGTTAATTGTTTCAGGATAATTCTGTTTTCGGATTGATAATCAAGATAGAATAGTTTGTCATGCAGTAAAAAATGTTTTCCCATTACAGGATTGAAATGTTCTTGAGTATCAAGTTGATCCAGATAAGTAACATCCCATTTGTTTTGAACAAAACGTGAAAGTTTTATTCCTAACATTGATTCGTCACTGTAATACAAATCCGGCTTGTTTTGTCCCGGACTTATTGTCAGATATTTTGCATAGATTTCCGGTTCAATCATTTCTATTTCAATGTTGAAATTTTTGTTGGTATTGAAACATCCGCATAAAAGAATAAGAAATAGAAACACAGCCAAAATTCTTTTTTTAATCATAATTATTTTAAAATTTCCTGATATGTAAGTTCGTGTTCCGGATGTGCAATCAAATAATCAATTTGGTCGTTAATCATGTTTACACGTCCGGCTTTTGCGGCAAAACTTTTTGCCAGATTAAAGTAATGGTCTCGCTCTTGGGTATTTCCGTTTAAGAAATGATTGTAACCGATGTAAAACATCAATTTATCAAGAACAAAATCGTCAGTAAGCATAATCTGAAATGCCGGATTGTCAATGTAATTTATAAAATTAATCGGTCCGGTATAGTGAAAATCCGGTTGTATTTTACGAATTTCATTATTAAAATGAGTCATCCAAACAATAGCAGCACATCCTAAGTAAAACAAAGACTCGTCCCTTTTTTGAGCAATGGCAGCATAGCGACCTATATTGTAAAGTGCGTTAAAATATTTCATACCGTTATCGAGTCGGTAAACTTTGAATATATGCGAAAGCGTAATATCTTGACGAATGTTGTAGCGTATTCTGTCCCAAAAAGAGTCTTTTTTTGTAGCCAAGAATCCGTTGATAATTTCAAGATAAGTCATTTCTTCAAGGTCTAAATCTCCTCTGCTGCTGTATAGTTGTGCGAGTTTATAGCGTACGTTTAAAACTTCGTCCGGATAATCAAGATATTGTTGTTGTTCCAAAACAAGTTTATACTCACGCTCAGCTTCGGAAAGAAAGTTTGTCTTTACATACAAATCTCCGACAATATTGTGATATTGAGGATAATTATCTGAAACTTTCAGTTTTTGCTCTTCTTTTTGTAAGAGTTTCTTTAGTTCATAATCTGTTTTATCGGGATTTTCTATTACAAGTTTGTTCCAATGGTGTTCCAGAGCTTCGTCAATGTGTCTTGCTCGAGCTTTTCGGACTTCACTCATGGCTTCAGAATATTCACCTTTGGCTGTGAGATTTTCCGCACGTTTTAAATGTACCCAACTTGGTTCTTTAGATGCAAAAATCCATAAACATTGTAAAAGAAATAAAATTATCAGATTAATCTTTTTCATAATACTCCATCAATAACTGCTCCATTTCCTGAATGATACAGTCATTTTTGATAACTTTGAGCTTTTCGCCGTTTTTAAATAGAATCGATTGCTCTTTTCCGCCGGCAATTCCGAAATCGCACTCTCCGGCTTCACCCGGACCGTTGACAACACATCCCATTACGGCAATTTTTAAGTTTTTGCAAAAATGCTTTCCCTGTGTGAGTGTTTTTACCTGTTCTACGAGACTTGCCAATTTTATTTGTGTTCGCCCGCAAGTAGGACAGCTTATGATTTCGACGTGACTTTCACGCAGTTTTAATGCCTCAAGGATTTTTATTCCGGTTTTGACTTCTTCTTCTTCCGAAGCTGTCAGACTGACACGGATAGTGTCGCCTATGCCTTCTTGCAAGAGTGTTGCGATACCGATACTGTTTTTTATGGTTCCGTCAGTCAAATCTCCGGCTTCGGTTACTCCGATATGCAATGGATAATCAAATTCTTGTTTTGCAAGACGATTTACAGCAATCGTTTCCATGACGGTAGAAGATTTGAATGAGAGAACTACATTATCATATCCGGCATCGTTAAAGTAACCGGCTTCTTCTCTGGCAGATTCTATCATTACTTTTATCGGATCTTTATATTTTTCTTTTAAATGTTTTGGCAAAGAACCTTTATTTATTCCGATTCGCACCGGGGTATTGTGTTTTTTTAGACAGTCAATTACGGATTGGACACGATTTTTGTCACCGATATTTCCCGGATTGATTCGGACTTTGTGTACACCGGCTTCTACAGATGCAATTGCCAGACGATAATCGAAGTGAATATCTGCGACAATGGGTATTTTCGTAACTTTCAGTATTTCTTTCAAGCCATCCAGAGCTTGCTTGTCCGGAACGGTAATTCGTAGGATATCACATCCTAACAGCTGTAATGTTTCGAGTTTTTTTAATGTTTTATCAATTTCCCAGACGGGATTTTTTAACATTGTTTGCACCGGAATGAAGTTTTTATCTCCGATTTTTATATTTCCTAAAGAAATCATAATTTCACACCTCGTTTTTTATTATGTTCTTTTCGGTTGTTTTTATGATTTTCGGTATTTTGCTTTTTATCATTGGAAGCTGTTTGACTGATTTTTTCGTATGCTATTTTAGCAGCATTTTTTTCAGCTTCCTTTTTTGACTTCCCGTAGGCTTGTGCGATAACTTCTTTGTTGATTAAAACTTCCATCAAAAAAGTTTTATTGTGTTCCGGACCGCTTTCGGAAATCTGGCGATACTTAGGACAATCTCGATATTTTTTTTGAACAAACTCTTGTAATAATGTTTTGTAATCTTGTCCGTGTCTTTCGTTTATAACAAGTTTGATTTCTTCGGCAAACAAACGGATTATAAAATCTTCCACTCGTGAATATTTAGAATCAAGATACATCGCTCCTAAAAATGCTTCGAAAGCATCTGCAATTATCGCTTTTTTTTCGCGTCCTCCGGTCATTTCTTCACCGTGTCCGATTTTGATTAATTTATTGAGTCCGATGTTTTTTCCTTGTAAAGACAACATTTCTTCACTGACGATAAAAGATTTTACTCTGGCAAAGTCTCCTTCGTGTAAGTCGGAGTAGTTCTTGTAAAGAAACTCGGTGATGATTAATCCTAAGACTGAATCTCCCAAAAACTCTAATTTTTCATTATTTCCTGTGCCGGTATTTTTTTCGTTGGCAAATGAACGATGTGACAATGCCAAATCTAAAAGGTCAAAGTCGTTAAACTTTATTTTTTGTAATTTCAGGAAATTCTTTAATTCATTTTTTCTTTTTGTATCCAATTTTAACTCCGCATTGTAGAGAGTAGAATGTACTTTTTCTAATAAAAAAACCTTTATAAAAAAACTTATCCGGTTCTTTTATAAAGGCTTAACTCATAAAATGAAGTATTTAATTACGCTTCATTTTTTTGAATATACTCGATAACACTTCCAACTGTAGTAATTTTTTCAGCATCTTCGTCAGGAATTGTAATGTTGAATTCTTGTTCCAACTGTGTAAGTAATTCTACAGTATCCAAAGAATCTGCACCTAAATCTTCAATGAAAGAAGCTTCAGGAACAATTTTACTTTCACTTACAGCTAATCTTTCTGCAATTAATTTTTTTACTTTTTCAAAAATTTCTTCGTTTGTCATTTCTAACTCCCATAGTAAAATTGATGTGACCAACTGGTCATAAGGTTGATTCGCATTATATCCATTTTTTTTTAATTTGCAATAGTTATTTAGATAAAAATGTGAGATTTATCTTTTTGAATGGATAAAGTAATGCTGTAAGGATGTAATTTTTTTGACGTTATCCTATGGAAGCGATTAATCTTTGCTTGAAACTTGTTTTTTAAGGAATATAAGCGTGACAAAGATTGTTCCCGTATTGATGGCTTTTTTGATATTTTTATCTTGTATCGGTAAAAAAGATTTGATTGTTCTGACTGACCATAGTTTTCCCCCGTTCGAATATTTGAAAGATACGGAAGCTGCCGGCGTGGATCCTGATATTGCAAGAATAATAGGGCAAAAATTGGGGAGAAAGGTAAAAATTATTTCTGTAGGATTTAGTTCTATTATTCCGTCGATAGAAAGAAAGTTCGGAGATATGGGGATTGCGGCGATAACCGTCACAAAACAAAGAGAAAAGCATGTAGATTTCTCAATCCCTTATGTAAAAAGTGAACAATTTATAGTTTCATTAAAGAAGAATCCGATTGTCGGTAAAGATGAGTTTAAAAATATAAGAATTGGATTGAAACAGGGGACTACAGGTCAAGTTTTAGTACGACAAATGGAGTTAAAAGAAACAACATTGCTTACTTATTCTACAGTACAGCATACACTTAAAGCATTGATGAATGAAGAAATAGATGCAATTGTAATTGATCAATATATAGCGATGTGGGCGATACAGCAGTACAATCAATTGCAAGCACATCCGTTAAAAGATTCTGCCGAATATTATGCAATTTGTGTGCAAAAAGGAAACACAAAGCTTTTAAATGAAATAAATGCGATTTTGGAAGAAATGACAGCTAAAGGTGAAATAGAGGAATTAATCAAAAAACATTCTGTTGTTTTTTGAACTCAGCTAAGGTTTCCAAGGCGATATTTTCAATCGTTTTGTTTTGGCAATCAATGATTATATCTGCATATTTTTGGTAAAGCGGTAAACGTTCATTGTATAAATCAAGTAATGTTTTGCCTTTTGCCATGGCAAGACCGCGTGTGGTAATGTTGTGAATACGTTTTTCTATTTCGTTATAAGGCAGTTGTAAATAAATTACAGTTCCGATTTTGTGCAAATTATTCATTGCGGTTTCTGTATATACGGCACTGCCGCCGGTTGCGATTATACTGAAATTTTGTACGGAAAAGTTTGACAGGAATTTACTTTCGAGTGTGATAAAGTTGTCACAACCAATTTCATCGACAATTGCTTGTAACAATTTTCCTTCTTGTTGTTGAATAAGAAGGTCGGTATCGACAAATGCTGCACCGGCAATTTTTGCCAAGACAACGCCGATTGTGCTTTTACCGGCACCGGGCATTCCGATTAAGACAATATTTTTCATGTGACAACCTCTGATTCAAAAAGATTAACGCTGCCTGAATCCGGTAAGATTCGCGGATAAATCAAAACAAAATCGTATTTGGACGAGTAACTGTTTAATAATTTTGGAATCTTGTCGTTTTCTTTTGACCAAGAAATTGAGTTTTTTCTGGCTCCGATAACGATAACAAAATTATCCTCGGTTAAATTTCCGAAAATCATCTTCATTCGTTCCAGGTTAGTTTTTGATGCAATGATAGAAACTAAATCAGGACGACTGATTTTTGAAATCAATTGACAGACAGATTCGGCACTGTGAACGTGCATAGGGATTTTCCGTTTATCGGCGATATTTAAGATTGTTTGTAATAAATCGGGGAAACACGCTTCTTTTTCGATATTATTAGGAAGAAAAACCGAAATTTGACGTATTTTTTCTAATTGATTTTGAACATTACAAATCATAAGCTGGCCGTCGGAGTTTTGAAGAATTTGAGCCTGCAAAGAGCCGAATAATTTGTCCGTAGCACGAGTTTTACTGTTCCAGCCAATCAGCATATTGCCGGCATTAAGTTCTTTTGATGCACGAACAATTCCGCCGGGAATATTAATATCTACACGCATAGACGTTTCGACGTCCTTGTTCAATTGTTTTGCATATTTTTTTACATGGTCATGAATGTCTGCAATGTTTTTCTTTTGTGAATCAATGTTTTTGTCATCACTCATAATTGACAGTGCGTATATATTGGCTTTGTCATGGCTGAACAATAAAGCAAGGTTTATCAGATGTTCGGCTGTTTTAGGATTGAATACGTTAATCAAATAATTGTTTTGACCGTTGTCAACAGGGGCATTTTCTTTCATTGTAATAGCAATACGTCGTCCGATACGGTCTGTAATGTAGGTACTTACAAAAACTGTGGCTACAATCATCAAGATAGTTCCGTTTAATACATCGTCATTCAGTAAACCTTTTTGATGTCCGACCATCACCGCAGCCAGAGTTGCAGCTGCTTGTGCATTTGAAAGTCCGAAAATTAACCAACCTTCGTCTTTTGTATAATGAAATATACGTTTAACGATAAATGCCGGTAAAAATTTGCACAAAGTGGCTGTTAAAATCATTACGACAGCGACTAACCACGGAGTGAAACCAGTTCCGAATCCTTTAATGTTTATAAGCATTCCGACACTGATTAAGAAGAACGGAATAAAAAGGTTATTTCCCGTAAATGCTAAGTTATCTGCTAATTTTGATTTCGGCGAGATTAAATTACTCAGAATCAATCCTGCAAAAAATGCACCGATGATAGGTTCTATTCCCAATATTTGTGCCAAAAGACTGATGCCGAAAATTACGAATAAAACAAAAACGAACTGCGACCCGTCTTCACTGTTTAATCTTTTGAAAAAATATCGACAACATCGAGGAATCAAAAGTAAAACTATTAACAAAAATACTGTGATGTTGATTGTGAGCTTTATCCAGAAAATAGTATTAAGAGCACCGTTGTCGGCACTGACGATTATGGATAAAACTAACAAAGCTAAGAAATTTACAATGATTGTTCCGCCTACGGTAATTGTAACCGCTTCGTTTTTTGAGATGTTGAACTTACTCACAAGCGGATATGACAATAATGTATGTGAAGCAAACATACTGGCCAGCAATATAGAAGAAATCCATGAAAAACCAAGGATGTAATGTGAAATTAAAGTACCGAGTCCTTGCGGAACGACAAAGGTAAGTAAGCCGAATATCAAACTTCGCTTCGTGTTTTTTTTAAAATCGTCAATGTCAGTTTCCAGTCCGGAAGCAAACATAATGTACAGCAATCCTACGGTTCCGAATAACGTAATGGCACTGTCTCGCTGTAAAATATTAAAACCGTGTTCTCCCAGTAATGCACCTACGATTATAAAACCAACCAGTCCGGGCATATGAATGCGTTCGAACAGTAAAGGAACGAAAAGAATAATTAAACAGATAATTGAAAATACGATAATCGGGTCTTTTGCCGGAAAAATACTTAAAAAATCCATGCAGACGTATATAATATTTTCGTTTTTTTGCGTCAATAATAACCAAAAATTAAATGGGAAGTGTTAAAAAATGATTATGTAATTATAGAAATGTTGTATAAATACTTCAGAGGTACTTTGTGGATATGGAAATGGATGAAATTTTTTCCGGGGTGAAGTTGAAAAGTAAACAATTTTGTTGCGGAGATAAAACATTTAAAATTGATTACAGTGATGATTTAGATGCAATAATCGACCAAATGACTAATGAACAGTTTGAGAAAGACGAGAGGTTCCCGTATTTTTTTGCGATATGGGATTCCGGAGTTTTATTGGCAGAATATATACTCAGAAATTTAAAATCTTTGAAAGGAAAAACAGTATTGGAATTGGGAGCGGGGACGGGAATCAGCGGAATTGCACTGGGACTAAACAGTGATTGTCGTGTGATTTTTACGGATTATGAAGAATACAGTTGTCGATTGTGTCGACATAATTGCGAAATTAATGATTTGCATGATTTTGATACGATAGCGGCGGATTGGCGAGATTTTCCGGAAATAGATGAAAATATCGACATTGTGATATGTTCGGATGTTTTATATGAAAAAAAACAAGTACTTCCGTTGTTTAATGTGTTAAATAATTTTCTGCAAAAGGGACTTCCCGTATATCTTGCCGATCCGGGACGTGCGTATATCGGGCAATTCTTACAGTTAGTAAAAGATAATGGATATTCGATAAAAATCTCTAAGGAAAAAGATGTAAAGGAAAATAAGTTATTAAGTGAAACAAATATTTACTTAATAGAAAATCAGCAATCGTGATCGGGTAACGTCAAAGTTACTATTGTGCCTTCGTCGGGCTGGCTTTCGATTTCGAGTTTTCCTCCGTGAGCTCGTAATATTTCGGCACAAATCGAAACTCCCAGTCCCGTACCTTTTTCTCCGTGAATGCCTTTTGTTGTAAAAAGGATTTCTTTATCTAAAACTTTTTCTAAATCTTCCGGTGCGATTCCGATTCCGGTGTCGCTTACGATAATTTTTAAACTATTTCGTGTTCGTGACGCAGATACATGAATCATTCCTTGTTTAGATGTAAATTTTATGGCATTTGAAATAATATTTTCTAAAACTTGTCGCAATCGTTCTTCGTCGAAATAGCCGTAAATGTGGTCAGAAACAGATGTTAGATAGTTTATTTCTCTGTTTTTAATCAAAACGGCAATTTCGGGATGGATTTGATAAAGAATGTCATTTAGATTTTGTTTCTTTATTTCTAATTGCATTCGTCCGGATTCGACAATAGAATAATTTAAAAGGTCTTTTACCATTTGGAAAAGATGATTAGCGGAATTGGTGATTTGAGATACGAACTTTTGTTGCTTTTGATTTAACTCTCCGGCAATTCGAGCTTCTTGTAATAATTCGGCAAAGCCTAAAATTGACGTTAACGGAGTTTTTAAATCATGAACGGTCGTAGATAAAAAATCATAATGTTTTTGTGAACAGTTTATGAGTTTTAGTAATTTTTCTTGAGATTTGAAAATCTGTTTCAATCTGATATATGTATCCGGTTGATTTAAAATGATGAAATCATCAAATTGTACCGTGTCAGTAAAATCTTGCGGGTTGTCAAAGATTTTAATCAGTCTCGTGAAAGATTTTTCTTTCCAATTTATTAACTTTTTATTGATTACATCGGTAACGATGATGTCCGGTTTTACTTGAGTAAAAAAATCTTCAGTCAATTTTTTTTCGGTTATGTATTCAATGTGATACGTTGTGGACAAATCGGCAAGAATGTTTTCTGTTAACCTATTGTTTATAATTAGTATTTTAATGTCAGCATTATTCATATTTTTATAATAATATATTTCTTATATTTAGCTAAATTATTTTTTAATCATCTCGATTTCGAAATAAGCCGAGTCGGATTGCATAATAGAGCAACTGACTTATAGATGAGGCAGCTGCTGCAACGTAAGTCATTGCTGCGGCATTTAGAACACTTGCAACTCCGGAAGAATCGCGACTGTCGGCGATTGCATATTCGATTAATAGTTTTTTTGCTCTTCTTGATGCATCAAATTCTACCGGCAGTGTAACAAGTTGAAATAATACAACTACACAAAATAAAACAAAACCGATTTTTGCCAATCCCATTGCTCCTATTAATGCACCGATGACGATTAACCAAACTGAAATGTTACTTGCAAAAGATGCAGGATACGCTAAGCTTTGTCTGATTGTCATCATGGAATAGCCGTATTTGTGTTGTAATGCGTGTCCGGCTTCATGTGCGGCAACTCCGATAGCAGCAATGGAATTGCTGTTGTATACAGGTTCGGACAATCGCAAAACTCGTTCTGTCGGAGAGTAATGGTCGGACAACCAGCCGTTTGTAGGTTCTACTTTTACATCCATGATTCCGTTACGTTCCAAAATTAAACGTGCGATTTCAGCTCCGGATATTCCGTAACTGTTTCTTATTTTAGAATATTTTGAAAAATTAGCTTTAACTGCCCATTGTGCTAACATTGAAAATATTAATACCGGAGCAGAAAGTATTATGTATAGCGGGTCAAAAATCATTAATGTCTCCTGGAGAATAATTGCCAATAAATGTACTTTATTTTCTTAAAAAGGTACAGTTAAGAGTTTGTAAAACTCTAAGTCGAAAAAAACTTTGACATTTTAATCTCATAAAGGTATATTCGACCCAATTATTTTTTTCAGTGGAGTAAGTATTATGAGAAGATATTTAATGGCAGGAAATTGGAAAATGAATTTAACTCCAAGTGAAGCAAAAAAGTTTGCTGCTGAGCTTGCTGCTAATATTAAAGATTTAGATAAAGATGTTGACGTGATGATTGCACCGAACTTTGCATCTCTTGCTTATGTAAAAGAAGCTATTGCCGGAACACCTATAAAATTAGGTGCTCAAAACATGAATGACAATGAAAAAGGTGCTTATACCGGAGAAGTATCAGCAGATATGTTGTTGGACTTAGGTGTAGAGTATGTAATTTTAGGACACTCAGAAAGAAGAGATATTTACAAAGAGGACAATGAATTAATTAACAAAAAAGTGAAGTTTGCTTTGGCTAAAGGATTGAAACCGGTTCTTTGTATCGGAGAACATTTGGAAGAAAGAGAAGCCGGAGTTACTGCTGATGTAGTAAAAAAACAACTTGAAGAAGGTTTAAAAGATGTTTCTGCTGCAGAAATGGCTAATGTTGTAATTGCATACGAACCGGTTTGGGCTATTGGTACAGGAAAAACTGCAACTCCTGAAATTGCAGAAGCAACACACCAAGATATTAGAAATATATTAACAAATCTTTACGGTGCTGAAGTTGCAGAAAATGTAACTGTTCAATACGGTGGTTCTGTTTCTGATGCTAACGTAGATAACTTAATGGCTCAGAAAAATATTGACGGTGCTTTGGTCGGAGGAGCTTCATTAAAATTGGCTCCGTTTACAAAAATTGCTAAATTTGAAAAAGTTTAATTTTTTAAGGAAATAAAATGCATTTGACAATTAACATTTTAGCAGTGATTATGCTTGTCGTTTGTGTATTGATGACATTGGTAATCTTAGTGCAAGAAGACAAATCTGGCGGTGGCTTGGGAGTTCTCGGAGGTTCTTCACAATCATTTTTTGGTGCAAGTTCTGCGACAATGCTCACAAAGATAACTTCAGTTCTTTTAGCTTTATTTTTTGTTTTAAGTTTAATAATCGGTTCGCTTTCAGCAAAAACGACTCGTGATGCTCAAATCGGAAATAAACTAATCAGTGAGTTGGAATTTGATGCAGGAATGACATCTGAGACTGCAACAAAAAAATTGGTTGAGGCCCCGGAAAATATTAATGCAGAAGATTTTGAAGCTTTTATTATAGAAAAGATTTCTGACGATGCTGTTAAAACAGAAATGAAGTCTTACTATGAAAAAGAAAAAAGCGGTTTATATTATTCTTTGACAAAAGATGCCGCTAAAGATAAACAAGCAAGAATTGTGGAAATCTTAAACGATATTAATTATTCTCCAGAAGCTGTAACTACGATTGTAGAATAAAAATATTTGAATGGGGGGAGGGCTATGGTAGATAAAGATGAATTGAAAAAAGTAATTCTGGCCGTTGCTAAAATTGACGATGATGTCAGTTCAATTACTGATGATACAGTTTTGATTGGAGAGGAAGGTTTATTTTTCGATTCAATCGATGTATTGGAATTGATTGTTGAAATCGAAAAGAAATTTGGAATCAAAATAAAAGATAAAGACTTGAATCAAAATAAGCTTGATTCATTCAAGGTTTTCTACGATTTTGTAAATGAAAATGCAAAAAAATAGAGTATTTATAACATACCATGGGAGTGCAAGCTCCCTTGGTATTACAACCGAAGAAATATTAGAGTCTTTACATCAAAAAAAGCCAACCCCGATAACAGACGAAAAAACTTTTAACTTTAGTAAACCTTTTTATTGTATTCCATATTCATTTAAAGAGTATGGATATCAAGTTCGTTCGTCTGCTATTATTTTTTCTCTTTTAGATAAGTGCAAAGACTTTATTGAATCGTATGATAATATTCCGGTTTTTCTTGCTTCTTCTACCGGGGGAATAAGAGAAACTGAGTGTAATTATGTAGATTTAGTTAATAAAAAGTCATCTTATTCAGTTTTTGAAAATCATTTCTTCAATAAAACAAGTACTGATATAAAAGAAAGATATGCAAAAGGAAAAATAGGCGAGATTTTTACTTTTTCAACAGCCTGTTCTTCGTCTGGTCATGCCATATATCAGGCTACTCGTTTGATTCGAGCCGGGGTGATAGAACGTGCTATTTTGATTGGAATTGATATAATTTCAAAAACTACGTTAATTGGATTTGATTCATTACAGTTGGTTTCGGATAAGGTTTCATGTCCGTTGACAGAGCAAAGAGACGGACTTACTTTGGGTGAGGGGGCCGGTATTCTTATTTTGGAAAATAAACCTCGAACGGCAGGTGATTTTGAGGTTGCCGGTGTCGGTTCCGGAGTCGATGGTTATCATATTACAGCCCCGGATCCATCAGGGAGAAATCAAAGAAAATGTATTAATGATGCATTGAAAGAAGCTGAAATCTCAGCGAAAGAAGTAGGATATGTAAGTGCACATGGTACAGGAACAAAAATGAATGACCAAGTAGAGTTGGCTGTTTTAGAAGATATTTTTAATGAAAAAACTTATGTTACTTCGTTGAAGTCATATATAGGTCATACTTTGGGAGCTTCTACGATTACTGAAATTTCAATATGTATTGATATGCTAAAAAATGGATTTATTTATCAACCTACTGATTTTTCTAATCCTATAAGTTCGTTAATTCCTTCGAAAACAGTCGAAGCAAAAGATATAAAATATTTCTTAAAAAATTCATTTGGATTTGGCGGGAATAATGTTTCTGTATTGATAAAAACAAATATGTCAGATAATAGCGACGAAAAGGGAGAATAATGAATCAAGAATTTACTTATATTAAAGATATTCATTTCATAAATTCAAACGTTTCGTCTTTAGATACATTAAAAGATATGTATAATAACGGTGTTTTTTCAAAAGCCCAATTATTGGAAGATTTGTCTAGGGAGATTGGAGGGTTGACCGATAATATAAAATCTCCGTTGAAGCGTCGAATGAGTCAATTGTCACTGGGGGTTTTTGAAGCATTGCAATGTGGCGGAGCGAAAAACCTTCGAGAAGAGGATGAGATCTATTTATTTACTTCTTTTGCCGAAATCGATACTTCAAATAAAATTATTGCGGATTTGGAACTGAACAATAGCAAATTAATCAGTCCGGTATTGTTTCATAATTCAGTGCATAATACGCCGTTGGGATATTATACAATTATTAATAAATATCAGAATTATTGTTTGGCTGTATCTGACGGAATAAATACAGGTAAATCTTTTGTTGATTTAATAAAATTTTTAGTAAAAGTTAATGATGAGTTTGTTATTGTCGGAGCAGAGGAGCATTCTTCATTTTATGAATTGGAAATAAAACGCAATTATTGTCTTTTCCCCAATTTCATATCTTATAAAGTTGTTAGAAATGAAAACGAGCAAAAAGGTTTTTTCTTGAAACTTGAAAATTGTACATGGCAAGATATGGAAAAATTGTTGCCTGAGTATGACCGTATTATTGCGGATAAAGATTCATTTGCGGCATTAAACGGAAAGTTTGAAGCGGAGCTGTTGACGGAATATCCTATTGTTGCTGATTCTCCTATTTCAATTATAACTCGTTTATCATTGCCTTTTATTTTAGAATTTTCCGGGAAAACAGCTGTAATCGGACAATTTGACGGGAGATATTTTTTATTTGAGGTCATTATATGAAAGACAATTTGTTTTCAATCTATAATGATTCGCAAAGAATATCTTTTTTATATAAAGATTCGTGTTATACAAAATGTGATGTCGATAAAAAAATAGCTCAGTTGGAAGAGAGTTTTTGTAATATTTTCAAAGAAAAATCGAACAAACGAGTTTATCTTGATATAAAAGACAGATTTTCTTTTTTAGTTGCATTCTTTGCAATGAAGAAGATGAATATAGCGACGGTTTTGGTGCCAATAGAGATTCAACCTCAACTTTTTTTTGAGCCGGGAATAATTTATATCAGTGATAACAAACATTATCCGGAAGGAATTTTTCTGGATGATGATTTTTCTTTGGTTCCGGGAGACGATTTTTGTCTTGAAGATATTAAAGACTTTGAAAATACTTATGATTTGTATTTTTTTACATCGGGATCTACAGGAAAATCAAAAAATATCGGGAAGTGGAGTTCGAATATACTTACGGAATTGAAAGAGCTAAAAAGGCTTTTTTCTTTAACAGAAGATGATGTATTTCTTTGTATTCCGCCGATTTATCATATTTATGGGTTTCTTTTTACGATGTTGCCGATTTTTTCGTCGGCAGTGCTTGATTTGAACTCTTTTTTTACGCCGGAATCTATAGCGGAATATGTTGCAGAGTCAGCGATTGATTATCTTGTAGCAGTACCGTCGTATTATTCATTGTTTGACAAATTGAATTTAATAGATAAATTCTCTAAATTAAAAGGAGCTTTCAGTTCGTCCGGACCGTTGCCGAATGAGAACTCAAAAAGTTTTTTTGATAAAGGGATTAAAATTTATGAGATTTACGGTTCTACTGAGACCGGCGGAATGGCGTACAGAGTATTTGCAGAAAATCCGAATTATAGTTTGATAGATTATGTAAGTATAAAAAATTATGCTCCGCAGCAAGAATTGGAACTTTTTATTTCATCTCCGGCAATTTCTGTCGAATATGATAATGATATTGGTTATTGTACCGGTGATGTCGTAAAATTTGTAGATGAAAAGCATTTTACGTTATTGGGAAGAAATACTCGTTTCGTTAAAATTCATGGTAAAAGAGTGGATTTGGGGTTTGTTTCTGTAAATTTTAGAAATTATCTGAAAGAGGCTTATAATCTGGATTTGAGTGAGAATGAAATATTTGTAGGTTGCCAAGATGAGAATATTTATGTATTGCTTGAAACCGAAAAGATGTTGGACTCAAGTCAGATGAGTAAGGATTTAAGAAAAATATTGCCGGGATATGCCGTGCCTAAGAAGATTTTGCAAACAAAGATTCCGCGAAATCCAATGGGAAAGATTAATAAAGTTGCAATTGAAGCATTAATTAATAATGCAGATTAATTATAAAAAAAATCAAGATTAGATGAAAATTCGCTATTGGGAGGTGAAAAGTGAATTTGGAAAATAATAAAACTGTAAGTGTTATTGTCTCTCCTTTTTTCCCTTTTAACCGCATTTTTAGTAATGAAGTTGTTTATAGTTTATTTGGAAGTATCCAATATAATCCTATTTTTTTGGATTACTCTAAGGATACGACTTATGATGAATTTGTATTGCAAATATCACAAATTATAATAAATGAAAAAGAGCCGGTTTATATTGTTTCATTTGGAGTTTTTTCTTATATTGCAGGAGAATTGGTAAAACGTTTTTCAGATAAAATAAAAGGTGTATTCTTTATTGAGCCGGATTTTTACGGGACGCTTTTTAACGGAAAATATAAAGGAAGTCGATTTGGACAAAGACTCAGAAATCAATTGCTTCGTTTTTATCTTGGGAATGATAAAATTAATAATAAATATTTTTATCGTGAAAAACCTACAGGCTTTTTATCTTTTATGAAAGATTTGCAATTGAAAGAACCGGTAAGACTTGCAGACTTTATTGAAAAGAATGTAAAGATGGTTGTTATTTGGTGTGTGATGGCGAAAGACTGCTGGCCGTTGCCGCAGATATTGACAGAAGAGTATGAGATTCCTGTATTTACAGCGTCTCACAACTTTGTTAATTATTTCAAAGAAGATTGCAGTTCGATTTTAGAGAATGTTTTTTAATAGAATATATTGCATTAATTAGTAAGAAATATCTTGACAAGAATATTTGCTTTATGTTCTATATCGATGAAAATTTTAGAGATAGTAAGGGAGGGACTTTATTATGTTTTATGTAGAAGATGAAGAATTATTAGAAAAAGATGCTATTTTTGCAGCTTCATACGATGATGACGAAGAAAATTATGAAGACGATTATGATGATAGTGACGACTATGATGATGACGAAGATGATGATTTTGACGAAGACTTCGATGAAGATGATGACTTTGATGAAGATGATTATGATGATGACTTCGACGATTATGATGATGATTATGACGATGATTATGATGATGACGACGAAGACTATGATGAAGACGATGAAGATTATGACGACTTCGATGATGATGAAGACGATTACGAAGACGATGAGTTAGATTATAATGACTATGATGAGGATGAATAATCTTTATTGTTTTAATTAGTTTTTTTGAAGAGTTTGCCCTTTAATAGATATTAATCTGTTAAAGGGTTTTTTATTTCTGATTTTAGTTAGATATTTAAATTTTATTACGATAGTTTTTATGGGGGTAATATGAAAAGTATAGTAAAACTATTTATGGACGGTGGACCTTTTATAATGTCTGCAATATTTTTGTGTTCGATTATTGCATTGGCGATTACGTTAGAGCGTTTTTTTTATTACAAGAAGATTAGTTTAGGTTCGGACAAGCTGTTGGCACGTATTGCAAAAGTGATATCTATGAATCGTTATGAAGAGGTTCTTGTGATTTGTGAATCCAAGCCGTCTCCGGTGACAGCGTTGGTAAGAGCCGGGATAAAACACAGAAAAGAAGGTGAGGCAAGAATACAAGATGCGATACAAGATGCAGCTAGTTTAGAGATTCCTAAGTTGGAAAAATTTCTTACAACTTTAGGTTCTATTGCCAGTATTGCACCGTTGTTGGGATTATTGGGAACCGTAATGGGAAATATGGAAACTTTTGGGGTTATTGGTGCCGGGGCGTCTTTGGGAAATATGGAACAATTGGCTCAGGGAATTTCGAAAGCATTATTGACGACAGCTTTTGGGCTTGTGGTAGCAATACCTACTACGGTAGTTTATAATCATTATACAAATAAAGTTAATAATATGATTTTGAAATTAGAAAGTCAGGCAAATGACCTTATTCAGATGTTGATAAAACAGGAGAAAAGGGACTGATATGGCTATCAAGTTTAATAGAAGATTGAAAACAAAAGTCGTATTGGATATGGCTCCGATGATTGATATTGTATTTCAGTTAATCATATTTTTTATGTTGGCAACACAGGTAAAAGTGACGACAGGGATGGAGTTTGAATTACCCAAAGCTGAAAACTTATCGAAAATTGCACAGACACCGTTGAAGATAACGATTATCAGTAAAAAATCTATAATCGTAGGTTCGAGGAAAACAAATCTTGATAATTTTTCATTAGTTCTTTCTGAGTCAACAGCTACAGACAGTACAGCTCAAAAATCTGTTATTTTGTATGGGAATAAAAGCATTGAATATGAATTACTTATTCAAGTGATGGATACACTAAAAGAATATGGTTATGACAGTATAGATTTGGCATTAGACAGGAAATGATGATATGGAAAATGATAAAGAAGCTAAATCTCAAGAAAGCCGTTTGGGTTGGTCAATTTTTTTATCAATTATTCTTCATTTTGTTTTTATTTTCTTAATTTTGCATTTTTATCCGGATGTTCCCAAAACAGAGAATAAGGTAATTACTGTAAGATTAGCAGAAAATAAAGTAAGTATTTCTCAAGAAAAATCCAGTAGCAATAAGAGTCCTGTGCCTGCCGTAAAAAAAGAACAACCGGCACCGAAAAAACAAGTTGTTCAAAAGAAAGAAACTACGGTGAAAAAAAATACCGTACCTAAGGAGAAGTTGCCGACACCTAAGACTGTAGAGGTCAAAAAGCCAAATAAAAAAGTTTCAAAACCGATAGAAAAAACACCTCAGACAAAGACTGTAGTAAAACAATCAAAACCGGCAGAAAAAGAAAAAATTATAGAAAAAAAAGAAGTACAGATAAAAGAAGATATTAAACCGGAAAAAGTCATCGAAACAGTCACGGAAGAGGTCGATATATTCAGCAGATTAGAACAGTCACAAGAAGATATGAAACGTCGAATGGAAGAAGATTTCTTTGAAAATAACAACAGAGAATCAGAAGTGTTACCGGATTTTGATTTTACAGATGTTTTGCTTGCCGAAGATGTGTTTTCGGATAAAGACGGACGTGGCAAAGGAACCGATGACGGCTTGAGTAAGGATAATACTCAAAAACAGTCCGGTGACGGAAAAGATATAGAATGGAGTAAGGGCGGAGCAAGAGGTTTATTGATTTCTAAGGCTATAGAAGTTCATGAAGAAGTTAAAAAAGCAGGATTGAAATTTGTAATAGAAATTAGTTTTAATGTAGATGCTGCCGGTTTTATCACAAATGCAGACATCGTGAAAAGTTCCGGTAATTCTGTATGGGATGATGACATTCGCAGACAATTTAAGTCGTGGCAGTTTGAAAAATCTCATGGGAATGAAAGTTCTTCAGGTAAAATAGTTATAACAGTAGGATATTAACTTTAGTTGAGGTTCTTGTATAAGAAATATTTGCAATTTATTCTTAATTTAAGTATAAGTACGTGAAATTTATTCATATTGAAAAAAAGGGTAAAAAATAACTTACTGTAAAAAAAGGAATAAGTAAAAAGGAGTTTTATTATGGCTAAAAGAAAAACAGCAGAAACAGCTTCAACAGAAGAAGTAAAAGAAGTAAAAAAAGAAGCTACTACTGAAACAGTAAAAAAGACAACTACCAGAAAAACAACAGCAAAAAAAGCAGCTGCTGCAGTTGCAACAATTTCTAAAGAAGATTTTATTTCAGAAGTTGAAAAAAAATCTTATGCATTATTTGAAGAAAGACAAAGAAGCGGTAGAGAAGGTAATAGCTTAACAGATTGGTTAGAAGCTGAAGCTGAAGTTAAAGCTAAATACGGTCTATAATATTATGTTAGAAAGAACTCTTGTAATTTTAAAGCCGGATTGTATTCAACGAGGTATCACGGGAGAAATTCTTTCACGTTTTGAGAAAAAAGGTTTGAAATTTATTGCAATGAAAATGGTTATGATTTCTAAAGAGAAAGCAGAGTATCATTATGCAGAGCATAAAGACAAACCTTTTTTTAATGACTTGGTGGAGTTTATAATTTCTTCTCCTTGCATTGTGTTTGTGCTGGAAGCTGAAAATGCAATTCGTATAGCCCGCAAATTAGCCGGTGCTACAAAGGTAGAAGATGCGAGTCCCGGAACGATACGTGGAGACTATGTGATTCACATTGCAAGTAATGTGGTACATACTTCAGATTCACCGGAAAGTGCAGAACGTGAAATAAATAATTTTTTCGCACCGGAAGAAATGATTGTTTATAAACGAGACTTGTACAGTTGGATAGGCTAGTTTCTTAATTTATATATTCTCAAATCTTATTCAAATCAAAAGATTGACATTCAGGGAATAAAACCGTATAAATCGAACGATTTTTTACTGCGTTTTTATCCCCAATAATTTTCTTTTTAAATTACTCGGAACATAAAAAAACAATTCGCAAAAAATATAACATTTGACAATGATGTAAGGTCAAAAGAATAGGAAAAATTAATCATGGAAAAATTAGAAAAATTTGCAGCAATGGGATTATCTGAAAATATTTTAAAGGCTTTAGAAGCAAAAGGGTTTGAAGAGCCGTCTCAAATCCAAGAGCAAACAATTCCGCTTTTATTGAACGCAGAAACGGATTTGGTGGGACAAGCTCAGACCGGAACAGGTAAAACAGCTGCATTTGGTATTCCTATTATAGAAAGATTGGATGAAAAATCTAAGCAAATAGGGGCTTTGATTTTGACTCCTACAAGAGAATTGGCACTGCAAGTTGCAGATGAGATAAATTCTTTGAAAGGTGAAAAGAAGTTAAAAGTTTTGCCGGTTTACGGCGGACAAGGGATTGAATTGCAGATTAAGCATTTGAAAAAAGGTGGGATTCATATAATCGTCGGGACTCCGGGAAGAATAATAGACCATCTTGAACGCGGTACATTGAAGCTTGACGGTTTGCAATTTATGATTTTGGATGAAGCAGATGAAATGTTGAATATGGGCTTCATAGAAGATGTGGAAAAAATATTGGCACAGACACCGGAACAACGTCGTGTGTTGCTTTTTAGTGCGACAATGCCGCAAGAAATTATGCGTATTGCAAAAAAATACATGAAAGACCATAAAGTAATCAAGATTCAGAAAAAAACTGTAACTACAGATTTGACAGAACAAATTTATTTTGAGGTTTCTGAGCGTGATAAATTTGAAGCTCTTTGTCGTATTCTTGATATGGAAGTTGATTTTTACGGAATAATTTTTTGTAGAACAAAGCATGATGTAGATACAACGACAACCAGATTGATAGACAGAGGTTATGACGCAGAAGCAATTCATGGGGATATTACACAAGGTCAGCGTGAAAAAGTTCTCAGTCGATTTAAAAATAAAAAACTTACTATACTTGTGGCTACGGATGTTGCGGCAAGAGGAATTGATGTAAACAATCTGACACATGTTATAAATTATTCGTTACCGCAAGACCCGGAAGCGTATGTTCACAGAATCGGACGAACCGGGCGTGCCGGAAAAGAAGGAACTGCGATTACATTTGTGACACCTGATGAATACAGAAAATTAATGTTTATCAAACGAATCGCAAAAACAGATATCAAAAAACAGCAAGTTCCGGAAATTAATGAAGTAATAGAAGTTAAAAAAGAAAGAATACGTAACCAAATTATAGATATTATGGATAAATCGATATCGAAAGGTTGTCATGAATTTGCACGAGATTTGTTGCTTACAAGCGAAGACCAAGGACGAAATCTTGAAGATTTGATTGCGGCAATAGTGAAATTTGCATTGAATGATGAGTTGGAAGAAAAAAGTTATGCTCAAATAAAACAAATAAAAAACAAAAAGGCAGAAAAAGCACGTTTATTTATCGGATTGGGCAAAAAAGATAAGATAAATCCTAAAAAGCTTGTAGAGTTAATTTGTCAGGAAACGCGAATCCCGGCAAAAGCTATTAATGATGTAGCAGTGTTTGATAAATTTTCTTTTATGACTGTATCCGGTGATGACGCAAATACAATTATCGATGCTTTTCGTCGTAAAAAGGGCAAAAATCACATTCATATTGAGCGTGCAAAAGAAGTCGGAAAATAGTTTTAGAACGTTCTTAGTATTTGAAAGTAGAATAAAAAGTAAAAAAAATCTCAATCTTGCAATAAAAAAAACTTTTTTTAAATTAAAGTAAGTTGGGAGATAAAAAATGTCTGATGAAAAAATAATTCCGTCGGTTAGACCGCGAGAAAAACTAAAACTATTAGGAATACAATCATTATCATTGACAGAACTTTTTGCATTGATAATTCAAACAGGAACGTCGAAAAAGAATGTAATGCAGATTTCCGGTAGACTGGCAAAAATATTTAAATATGAACCGGAAAAAATTACTTTAAAAAAACTCTTATCAATAGAAGGTATCGGTTTTATAAAAGCGGCAAAGATTCTTGCCGTATTAGAATTGGCAAAGAGAATCCGGACAGATTCGGATGAATCAATAGTCCGGGCCGCCGATATTTACAAATTGTCGTTTAATATTGCCAAGAAGAAACAAGAACATTTCATGCTGATAACGTTAAATGGTGCTTCGTGCGTTATAAAAAAACGAATAATTTTTGTAGGTACGATAAATCAAAGTGTTATTCATCCCAGAGAAATATTTCATCATGCAATAAAAGACAGAGCAGCTTCTATTATCATTGTTCATAATCATCCGTCCGGGGATACGACTCCGAGTAAAGAAGACGTAAATACTACAACCAAAATAAAACGAATAGGTGAGTTGGTCGGTATCAATTTATTGGAGCATTTGGTAGTAAGTCCGAACGGATATTTCAGTTTTTATAAAAGCGGTCTGATTTAGAAAAAACGGAAATGAAAGAATGTATGATTATATTCTTCATTTCCGTTTGATATTTAGTTTTTTCCTGTTATTTCAGCAGCAAAGCGTTTGATTTTATTTTCATTAATATTGTCAAACTTTCTTAAATCTGTTTTGCAAAGAATTGAAATTATACGAATGATGAAACGTTCCGAGTTATTTAAAGTTTGCCAATCTATTTTTCCGCCGAAGTAAGCACATTTGATGTTCTGAAGCTTTGTCTTAAAATATTTAGGCAATTTCGGATTTGTGCTTACTTGGAAAAAATATGTTTTCTTTGAAAAGAAAAAATCTTTTTTTGCACTGAATAGTTTTTCAATATCCGGGTGAACTCTGAATTTTTGCAATGCACTTCCGAGTACAATAGTTTCGTATTCGGATAAATCGGTATTCAATGCAGTTTTCGCATCGATTATTGAAAATCCGGTTAATTCTGAGAGTTTCTCAGCACATTTTTTTGTGCTGCCGTGAAATGTTCCGTAAATAATGATTCCGTTCATATAATTTCTTTCCTTAAATAAAAAATTAACGCCACATATGAATATGTGACGCTAAATAAAATATTTCAGTTTAATTGCTATTGTTTTCTGTTGATACAATTTAAAATTGCAGTGAAATTGACGAGTGAACTGTCTATTCCGTATCCGCCCGCCCAACAGATATCTTCGTTGTCAATCTTTAATGCTAAGAATGTAACAGCGACAGCGTTTGTTCCGGCGTTGAGAGCTTGCTCGTGATATTCTACAACTTCCAAATCAGATGTAATGACAGTGGAAAGTGAATTGATAAAAGCATCCATTGCACCGGTACCGCTTCCTGAGATAGAAATGGAAGTTTGACTGATTTGCAATTCTCCCACAAAGATAACTTCGCCGGTAACAGAATCTGTTTGTAATTTGTAATTTAGCAGTTTGTACGGTTGATCCAAATCGATAAACTCTTTACGCAAAATATCGTAAATTTCTTTTGGAGACAGCTCGTGAACTACTTTATCTGAATATTGCTGTACTACTTCACGTAATTGAGGCTGCATATTTTTAGGAATAACCAATGAATATTCTTTTTCCATAACATAAGCAATTCCGCCTTTACCGCTTTGACTGTTAATTCTTATGATTGCTTCATAGGAACGTCCGATGTCTTTAGGATTAATAGGTAAATAAGGAACATCCCAAACGCTTTCGGTTTCATCTTTTTCAGCAATCAACTCCATTCCTTTTTTGATGGCATCTTGATGTGAACCGGAAAATGCTGTGAATACCAAGTCGCCGGCGTAAGGTTGACGAGGAGGTATGTCCATTTTTGTAAAACGCTGATAATTTTCAGATAACATCGGAACATTGAATAAATTAAGTTGCGGGTCTATACCTTGTGTGTACATATTAAGACCTGTAGTTACAATGTCCAAATTTCCAGTTCTTTCACCGTTACCGAACAGTGTACCTTCGATTCTGTCAGCACCGGCAAGTAATGCTAACTCAGCTGTTGCGACGGCACAACCGCGGTCGTTGTGAGGATGTACGCTTAAAATGATATTATCTCGATTGCTGAAATTTTCCAAGAACCACTCAACTCTGTCGGCAAAAACATTCGGAGTAGACATCTCGACTGTAGACGGTAGATTTATGATTACACGACTTGATTGTTTTGTTCTCCAGCGTTCTACTACAGCTTCACAAACTTCCAATGCATAATCAAGTTCAGTTCCGGTAAAACTTTCCGGGGAATATTCTAAAAGAATCTCTGTTCCTCGTAATTTGTTAAGACGTTTCAGTATCAAATCGACACCGTGTAATGCAATCGCTTTTATTTCTTCTTTTGATTTTTTAAAAGTAATTCTGCGTTGTTGTTCTGAAGTAGAATTGTACAGATGAATAATTGCTTTTTTTGCACCGGCAAGACTTTCGAATGATTTGTCTATTAATTCTTCACGTGCTTGTGTCAATATTTGTAAATAAACGTCATCGGGAACGAGATTATTATCTATTAAATGACGAAGGAAATCATATTCAATCTGACTTGCAGAAGGGAATCCTACTTCTATTTCTTTGAAACCTATATCAACAAGTAATTTGAAAAAATCTAATTTTTCTTCTAAGCACATAGGAGTTGCTAAGGCTTGATTTCCGTCACGTAAATCTACACTACACCAAATCGGAGCTTTCTCTATTGAGGCATTGGGCCATTTTCTATTAGGAAGATCAACTGTCGGATACTTTAAATATTTTGACATATAATAACCTCTTTTTTTATTTTTCATTTGTCTAAGAATAAAAAGGTTATAGAGAAAAATTGTTCCTTTTGCAACACAAAAGGGGAAGTAAACGTGGAAAGTGTATCTAAAGTTTCTCAGTTGTAAACACTGTCCACGTTTTTTGTCAGTAGGCTTTACTATTAAACAGTTTTAATAATTTTTATTTTTTCAACTTTGTTTTTTCCGGCTGATTCAACGACGAATTTGATATTGCTGTTATATACAAAACTATCGCCTTTTGTCGGAAATCTACCTAGTTCACCGGTGATAAAACCGCCGATTGTATTGAAACGTTCGTCGCTGAGATTCAAATCTAGTTTATCGTTAATATCGCTGATTTCAGCTAAACCGTCGGCTAATATTGTATTTTCATTGATTACGTTTATTTTTTTATTATCAAACTCATCGTATTCATCATTAATGTCTCCGACAATTTCTTCGACGAAGTCTTCTATTGTTACGATACCGGCTGTTCCGCCGTATTCGTCTAAAACAATTCCCATTGTACATTTTGAGCTTTTCATCTTTTTAAATACATCCGAAACTTTTAGATTTTCTAATGTGATATATGGTTCTTTCATGTAATTTTTGTTTTGATAAACACTTTTATCTTTATCAAATAAAACTAAATCTTTCAGATGTAAAATTCCCACGATTTCGTCGAGAGAGTTTTGGTATACAGGGATTCGTGAATATTGATTTTCTTTGAATGTACGAAAAACTTCATCATAATCGGCATTTATGTCTACACCCACGATTTCGGTACGCGGAGTCATTATTTTACCGACTTCAGTATCATTGAACTCTATTATATTAAGAATCATTTCTTGTTCATCGGTTTCGAGAACACCTTCTTCTTGCGATACATTGACCATTGTTTTTAATTCCTCTTCCGTTATGGAAACTTTTTTCTTTCCTTTTTTATCGCCGAACAAAAACAGCAAAAAGTCTGAAATTTTTGAGAAAACAATTGAAAACGGTGTAAGAATAAAAATTATAATTCTTAAGATTACGGCAATTGTGAGACATATTTTTTCGGGGAATGCATTTGCCAATGTTTTTGGAGTGATTTCTCCGAATAAAAGAATGAAAATCGTTGTGATACCGGCGGCAATTCCGGTTCCGGATTCACCAAGATAGTGAATTGTCAGTGCTGTAGCAATGGAAGTTGTCGTTATATTTACGATATTGTTTCCGACCAAAATGGTAGTCAACATTTTGTTTGGATTATCTAAGATTTTAGCAATATGTTTTGCACCTTTTATTTTAGCATCAAGCATATGTCGGACTTTCAATTTACTCATAGAAGTAAAAGCTGTTTCACTTGCAGAGAAAAACGCTGATAATATCAACAATATGCCCAAGAGGATAAAATTCCACATACTTATTTCACTTTCCAAGAAGAAACTCCTTAAAATTAAATATCTAATCTGACAGGAATGCCGTTATCAGCCATGTAACGCTTCAAATCCATAATGTCGATTTCACCGAAATGAAATACACTTGCGGCAAGTAACGCACTGGCGTTTCCTTCTTTTACTGCAGAAACGAAATGTTCTTTTTTTCCGCCGCCGCCTGAGGCGATTACGGGAATTTTGATTTGGTCAGTGACACGTTTGAGTGCGGCATTGTCAAAGCCGCTTTTTGTTCCGTCTTTATCCCAGCTTGTAAGCAAAATCTCACCGGCACCGAGTTGCTCGCATTCTTTACACCAATCTACTACACGTTTACCGGTATTGGTTCGCCCTCCATAAATGAAAACCATATCTTCACCGTCGACATTTTTGGAATCAACGGCAACGACAATACATTGAGAGCCAAAGTTTTTTGCTCCTTCGGTAATCAGTTCCGGATGAAGAACTGCCTGTGTATTGATGGAAACTTTATCGGAGCCGGCTTGCAGTATCCTTTCTATATCTGCAACGCTTTTGATTCCGCCGCCTACGGTAAACGGAATGAAAGTTACTTCACTTACCTTTTTGATTGTTTCTACCATTGTTTCACGTCTGTCGGAACTTGCGGTAATATCGAGAAAAACAAGTTCGTCGGCTCCGGATTCGGAATAACGTTTGGCACATTCTACCGGGTCTCCGGCATCTCTTAAATTTAAAAAGTTTATTCCTTTTACGACACGTCCGTCATTTACATCAAGACAAGGAATAATTCGTGTTTTTAACATATTTTATCCTTATTTAATTACTTAGTTCAGCTACTGCTTGTTTTAAATCTATTCTGCCTTCATAGTATGCTTTGCCTACGATTACACCTTCAAATTCTTCGGCTGCAAGAGCTTTTGCATTACGAATATCGTCGATACAGCTGACACCACCGGATAGAATTGCTTGTAATTTTGTATTGTTACAGAAGTTTTTTGTCGCTTCGATATTAGGGCCGGTTAATTTCCCGTCGACACTGATGTCTGTATAAACGGCTGTTTTAAATCCCAATTGATAAAGTTTTTTACCTAATTCTACAGGATTTACGCCTTCCCCCTCTTTCCAACCTCTCGTTTTTACGACATTATTTCTTACGTCGATTCCGGCGATAAAATGTTTTCCGTAAACAGGGAAAAGCTTTTCAATCATAGGAAATTGTTCCACCAAGATTGTTCCGAGAATTAAGTAGTCAACGCCGCACGAAATCAATTCTTTCATATCGTCTTTGGTACGGATTCCGCCGCCGGTTTCTATTTCCAGTCCGATTTCTTTTTTTATTTTACAAATCATTTCTCGGTTTTTTCGACTGCCGTCAATATTTCCTCTGGCACCGTCAAGGTCTACCAAATGTATTCTTGATACTCCGGCGTCTTTAAATATTTGAGCCTGTTTCAGTGGGTCTTCGTTGTAAACTGTCATTTGGTCAAAGTCACCTTGTACAAGGCGAACACATTTTCCGTCAATAAAGTCGATTGCAGGGATAATTTGCATTTTAATTCCTTATATATTTATTTTTTATTTTAAGATTTGCCTAATTCTTCAGAACGCAGACAAGCTGCACGAACGGCTTTTATTACACTGTTGCGAAAACAGTTTTCTTCAAGTGCTGCGACACCGGCGATTGTGGTACCTCCGGGCGAAGTAACGGCATGACGTAGTTGTTCTACAGACGTGTCAGTTTGCGATGCCATTTTTGCACTGCCTAAAACTGTTTGGATTGCAAGTTTTTCTGCGGTATTTTTAGGTAGACCGCACAGTATTCCGCCTTGAGTCAATGCTTCTATGAACATCATCACAAACGCCGGTCCGGAACCGCTGAGTCCGGTAACGGCATCAAGAGCTGTTTCGGGTAGCACTTCGACTTGTCCGATACTTTTAAAAATTTCTTTTGCGATTTGCAATTCTTCGTCGGTGACTTCATTACTTTTTGCCAACACACTCATTGCTTCACCTACCAATGCCGGCGTATTTGGCATTACACGAATGATTTTCTTTGCATTCGGAAGAAAATCTTGGATTGTCGAGATTGAGACACCTGCCATAATGGAAAGTACCAATTGACTGTCCGTGATAAATTGTGCAAGTTTTGACATATCTTTATCTGTAGGGAAAACACGAAAAACTTGCGGTTTTACAGCAAAAATGACGGTATCAAAATTTGCTATTTCTTCATTGATTTCAGATATTGCACGAGCATTTAGTTTGGTACTGATTGTATTTCGAACGCATTCGTCAGGTTCATAAAAAGATATTTCATTTGTAAGATTATTTTTTTGATTTAATCCTTTTATAATTGCACTGCCCATATTACCGGCACCGATAAAAAGGATTTTGTTTTTTTTCATAAAGTACTCCTTGAGGATTACTGCAGATTTGTTTTTTATTAGATTAAAAAATTGTCGCATTATATCATAAATGGAGCTTTATGTTAATCAGCTGAGGTACATATATTATAAAGAAGGCTTCGACGTTTGAAAAAAAATTGACAAATGTATTAATTTTTCTCGTTTTATGTCGAAAAATGTAGGCATTTTTTTGAAGTAAATAAAGTTTATTATTCTGAAAGTCGATTTAAATAGACAATAGAGGAAGATTGTTCAAATAACAAAAGGGTGTTTTTAGATTTCTTCGGCGTTCATTAAAATCTGGCAGACGGTGTTACAATAATGATTAAAATTAAGCGTATTTTATTAATATCTACAATTTTATTATTTACTTTTCATTGTTATTCTAAGACTTTTTTAAAACATCAGGTCAAAGACGGTGAGTCTCTTTCGGTAATCGGTGCAAAATACGGAGTGTCGATGGAGCAAATCAGGGCTGCCAATAATTTAAAGAAAAATGTTCCCCTAATAAAGGGGACTGTTTTAAATATTCCCGTAAAAGAAGATTTGGATATTCATATTGTCGGAGATGGAGAAAATCTTTTCCGAATCGGATTAAAGCACAATATTACCGTGAACAGACTTTGTAAAATTAACGGATTTTCTGAAAACGTGAAGCTTTTTGCGGGAATGAAAATTTTAGTTCCTAAGGCAGAAAATGATACAAAGGTTGTTACTGCGTCATCGGCAGACACAAAAGCTTCAGATATTTCGGTAAAACAAAAAATAAACGGCGAAAAAGATTTTATCTATCATACAATGCAAAAAGGCGAAACGCTTTATCGTATAGGCAAAACATTTCATGTGTCGGTAGTTTCATTGATGGAAATCAACGGAATAACAGATTCCACATTATTAAAACCCGGTATGCAAATAAAAATCCCGAAAGCAAAATATGATGTAAAAACTGCATCTATTGAACAGATTTTGCAACGTCATAAAAATGGGAAACAATATTTAAACTATTCGCTTCCGATGAAAGGCGATGTTGTACCTTATGTAAAATCTCATTATCGCGGAATTTTGATTTTCAACAAGGATGATACAGAAGTTCGTTCCATTGACCGCGGAGTAGTCAGCCATATCGAGAATACGGCGTCTTTTGGATTGATAGTGTTTATTCGTCATGCAAACGGTTTGGTATCTACATATTCCGGTTTCAGTGTAATTTATGTTCGAAAAGACCAAGAAGTTTATCCGGGGGATGTTATCGGAAAAAGCGGAGAAATTGCACGCGGACAATCACCGGGAATTCTTTATTCATTGCAAGAAGGCGACAAGGCGTTGGCATTTGATATGAAAATGAACAAATTTTATAAGTAAACCTTTGCCTTTTTGGTCTATTTTATAGTAAAAGAGCATATTAAAAAAAGTATTTAAGGATTTACCGATGACCAAAAAAAATGTTTTTTTATTATGCTGCTTATTTCTGCCGTTTTTGAGCTTTTCACAAGATATTCAAGTTGATACCACAAATGACACAGTCATCGAAAATATAAATAGCATTTCCGATGCAAAAGTCCCGTTCCCGATAAGATTCAGAGGCTCTGTTTCTGCTGTTTTTACGTATTTGTTTGATTGCCAAGACGGAGTGAATCATCCCGGACATTTCGCACCTATTTCCTATGAAAAAAACGATTATCGAGAGGCGGGAAAACATCACGGCGATGATGCTGCCGGACGTGTAGTCGGCGGAAATTACGGCGGAGTACAATTGGAACTTTACAATGAGTACGGCTTTTCTGTTCCGGCATTGAATTTTGATACGCCGTTAACGAAAGACAACTTTTTACAATTTAAAATAATTTCTCAGCTTTCACCGGTGACATTAAATGCCGGAGCAACGTTGACTTTGGCGGCAGCTGCGTTTTTGCAATTTCAATTCGGTTTTCTTATCGGAGGTGCGTGGGAAGTTCCTGCTTTTAACGTTACCGGAACAGGAATAAAGGCGGATGATAACGGAAATTATGTATCGATGTCTTTTGACGCACCGATTTTACAATTTTGGTTTAAGCCGACTTTTCAATTTGATTTGGCTTATGTTCTTCCGCCGGCATATCAAAAATGGACACATTTTTTTCTGTTGGCAAATCCGCAGTTCCAATATCAGCATTATTTCGGAGTTGATTATGACCAGCCGTATATTTACAAAGCAGATTACGGAAGACAGTTTAACGGTTGGAAACTTACCGGAGATTTTACAACCGGATATCGAATCTTTATTCGCGAGGATAATTCCGGAATGCAGGATAGGTTCTTGAAAGTTACAAATTACACAACTATTTTAACATTTGCTTTCTATTTGCATATAGATCATTTAAATCTATCTCATTATCATGATTCAAAAATGAAAAACGGCGGATGGGGCTCTGATTTTGCTTCAATAAATTTTGGTCCGGCATTACGATTGGACTTGCCGTATCATATATGGACGCAATTTTTCTTTTTGTTCAGAAATGATAGAGCATATACTGATGATACATTTGCTTATGCAGATTTCAGAAAGCGTGTTTATGAAGATTATTATGTATTTGCAAAATGTATCGGTTTCTTTATTGGTTGGGATTTTTAATTAACAACGACGGTGTGATATGAAAAATAAACTGATATTTTCTCCTATTTTTTTGAAGCTTACGGCTTTTATTCTTGTTTGTGTATTTTCACTTCTTTGTATTGAGATTGCGACGTCATATTCTATGACAAAAAACAGTTGTTTAGAGAATATAAAAGAAAAGCATGAACTAAATATTTCCAAAATTTCATTTATGTTGTCAAAGACCCTTTGGGATTATGACAGTGCGAGAATAAAAGATATTTTGGATAAAGAAATGTTGATTGAGGATGTCATTTATATAAGATTGAGTGATTATATAGATGAGCAAAATCAATTGATTTTGTATGAACAAATAAAAGATAGAAAAGGACAAACAAAAGTATACGATGAAGCTTCGGACAAAGAATATCTTGATGAAAATAAGATACTTTCACTGAATGCTGATATTTTATTTAACAAGGAAAAAATCGGAGATTTAAATATTATAGTCAATGCACAAACATTTAACAAAGAGTTTCGAGAACGGTTTGTTGCCGGATGTTTGCATTCGTTGGTGATTTTTATTCTGTTACCGGTACTTTTGTTTTTAGGATACAATATATTGTTCCTTATTCCGTTAAAAGAACTTACCAATGCGGTAAAGAAATTTACGAGAAATAATTTAGCTGTCAGATTGAGAAATTTGTCTCGGGACGAAATAGGCGATTTGGGAAAGGTTTTCAACAAGATGGCAGATTCGATAGAGTCAAAAAATAAACAGCTGTTGAAACAACTGTATTATGACAATCTGACCGGACTTCCGAACAGAATTAAACTTCTTGAAGACTTACAAAGCGTAAATAACGGAATAATTTTTATTATCAATGTTGATAGTTTCCGTGAAATTAATGATTTTTACGGGCATGAAGTCGGGGACGAAATTTTGAAAGAAATCGCGTCTCGAATGTTGCAGGTAAAAGCAAATTTTAATATTACAATTTACCGTTTGCAGGCGGACGAATTTGTTTTGTTGATGAAACAAGCTCCGATGGAAACAAGTAAGAAGCATTCGTTTTATTATGAACGCAGTAATAGTTTATACAATGAAATCCGCAGTATTATCGGAGCATTTGTATTTCTTGTTATCAATGATAAAGTGTTTGTTTGTAATGAAAGTGAAATAAATATCAGTGCTACGGTAGGGGCAGCAAGGGTCGGAGAAGGTACGGGACATAAAGCTCTTTACAATGCAGATATGGCATTGAAAAAAGCAAAACAGATGCGAAAACATTATCTTTTGTTTGATGAAACAATGGAAATTGCAAAAGAATACGAGAATAACATCAAGTGGACTTTTATCCTGAAAGAAGCTGTTGCCAATGACCAGATAGTTCCGTTTTACCAGCCGATTGTTAATAATAAAACCGGTAAGATTGAAAAATATGAATGTCTTTGTCGCCTTATAAACAGTAACAATGACATTATCAGTCCATATTATTTTCTTGATATTGCCAAGAAAATCCGTTTGTATCCAAATATTACTCGCAGAATATTGATAAAGTCATTCGAAAAGTTTGCAGATTTACCGTACGAATTTTCTATAAATGTTTCAGTTTTTGATATCCAAAACGAAGAAACTCGTCATTGTATAAAGTCTATATTGTTAAGTAATCAGGAAGTTGCCAAAAGAGCGGTGTTTGAATTGTTGGAGTCTGACGGGATAGAAAATTATGACATTATCAAAGCATTTATAGAAGAAGTAAAATCATTCGGTTGCAAAGTTGCGATTGATGATTTCGGTTCCGGATATTCTAATTTTGACCATGTGATGTCCTTGGATGTTGATGTTTTAAAAATTGATGCATCAATGATAAAAAATCTGGATAAAGAACTTTCTTCTCAGATAATAACCAGAACGATTGTTAATTTTACTAAAGAACTCAATATTAAAACTGTTTCTGAATTTGTTCATACTCCGGAGGTTTTTAAAAAAGTTCAGGAATACGGAATTGATTATTCACAGGGATATTTATTCGGAGAGCCGGCTGCGGATGTTTGTAAAAACGATAAGATTTCACTTATTTTTTAATTTAAAAGCATAATGATTCTAAATTGCCATTATTATTGATTTATGATATATCGTGTGACATTATTTTTTACAAAAAAGGAGATTTCCTATGAGATATTTCAGTACAGGTAAAAATTCTGCTGAAGTTTCTTTTAAAGAGGCTTTATTACAAGGTTTAGCTCCGGACAAAGGTTTGTATTTGCCGGAAAGTTTTCCAAAAGCAGACAGTGCGATTTTTGAAAAAGATTCGTTTCAAGATATGGCATTCGAAATGGCTAAATTACTGGTTGACGGAGAAATCCCGGATGCAGATTTACGCAAGCTTACAGATGATGCATTCAATTTTGATGTGCCGGTAAAAAAAGTTCATGACAATATTTATGCATTAGAACTATATCACGGACCGACAGCTGCATTTAAAGATTTCGGAGCTCGTTTTATGGCTCGTGCAATGAGCTATTTCCTCGGGGACAGAAAATTAACTATTCTTGTTGCTACGTCCGGTGATACGGGAAGTGCCGTGGCAAAAGGTTTTTACGGTTTACCGAATATTGACGTAATTATTCTTTATCCGTCGGGAAAAGTTTCTCCGTTACAGGAAAAACAGCTTACTACTTTGGGAAAAAATATTACGGCTTTGGAAATTGACGGAACATTCGATGAATGCCAGGCTTTGGTAAAAGAAGCATTTATGGATGAAGAAGTAAAAGGCTGGCTTGATTTATCGTCTGCTAATTCTATCAATATCGGTCGTTTGTATCCACAGTCATTTTATTACTGCTGGGCTTATCACCAGGTAAAATCTATCGGAACTCCGGTATTCTGTACGCCGTCAGGAAATTTCGGAAATATAACCGGAGGATTGATTGCCAATAAAATGGGCTTACCGGTAAAACATTTTATAGCTGCTACAAATATTAATGATACAGTTCCTGAATATTTGGAAACCGGTGTTTATCGACCTCGTCCGTCTGTGACAACATATTCAAACGCTATGGACGTAGGAAATCCGTCAAATTTCGCAAGAATGCTTGAAATTTATGGAAACAGAGACGAAATGGCAAAAGATATTACCGGATATTGCGTGACAGATGCAGATACTGCTGCGGCAATAAAAGAAGTAAAAGAAAAATATGATTACTTATTAGACCCTCACGGAGCTGTCGGTTATACGGCAGTTAAGCGTCATATCGAAAAAACAGGCGACACAAATACACCTTATGTTTTCTTGGAAACAGCTCATCCTGCAAAATTCAGTGAAGTAATTCATGAGATTCTGGGTGTTAATCCTGAAATCCCGGAAACATTGCAAGAGTATTTGAACAAAGAAAAAGTTTCTATTCCGATGAAACCGGTTTATGAAGAATTAAAAGCTTATTTGAAAACAAGAAAAAATAAATAAGCTGTATATATACATCGGCACGGGCAAAACAGCTTGTGCCGAATGTTTTGAACATGTACAAGTTTTTATAAAAAAAAATAAAAAAAACTTGACGTGAAAAGTAATATAGTGTATATATGCACCATCAAGCATTCCTTTGTAGCTCAGTCGGTAGAGCGGGTGGCTGTTAACCACTAGGTCGGGGGTTCGAGTCCCTCCGGAGGAGCAGCGAGAAGCCGTCGTAAAGACGGCTTTTTTTATGTCCAAATTATTGAATTACCGAAAATTGTCCGATATTTCTAATGGAAAAAATTGATGACTTCAAGGAAATAAAAGGATGAAAAACCTATCCCAATCAGAAATCAACATGGTATTGGAAAAAATCAGAGCAAAATACCAAAAACTAATAGATTTGTACAAAAAGAATCCAGTTATGTTGGAAAACTTTCAGCAACGCTATATTTCTGTTCTTAAAATGCGTAAAAACTTGTCGGTTTTTTTACTTGCCGAAATACAAGCTGTCGAGGAACTTATAAAAACAGAGGAAGAAAAGCGAAACGAAGCAAAAAAAAAGAAGAATCAAAAGCCGCAAGTTTCGTTTGTAGACAAAGTTATGCAAGAGAATCAACGTCGTTATCGACTTTACCCGCAATTGGTTTTATCTGAAGATTCGGATGAAGAAATAAATTATCTTTGCGGTGCGGCAAGATATTATTTGAATGTTTATTTTCCCATTGCTGTAATGATTGGAAAAAGAACAGCGGGGACTGCACTTCAACGAAAATTAACACAACATTATGATGATTTGACAATGCATATCGGATATAACGCAGAAGTGCCGGTAGCACGTCATTATCTTGATACGATTTCTACGAGTAGGGATGATTCTCGGATTATGTTTGAATATCAGCGGTTGATTCAAAATTTAGGTTTTTTATTGAATGCATCGCGAGATTTGTTAAAAAATCTTGTCGGAGAATTGACCGGAGCTAAAGAGGCAAATATAAAAGTGTCCCCGATACTCAAAGAAGCGTCTCTTGCCGGGGATTTAATAAAAATTTTTGACGGTAAAACATTTCTTGAGGCAGTAGAAACGATTCTTGATTATTTAGAAAAATTGATAATTAATTTTAGATTGCGTGATATCAGAAAGGTTTAAAAGTTTTTAGACAAGATAAAGAAAACAAACAAAGAGGTTTATTGTTATCTTTGTTTTTCTCGGTTAAATTGTTAGAATGCCGTATTTTTTGAAACAAAAGGTGTAAATGATGAATGTATATTTAGTAGGCGGACGTGAAAAATCTTTATTGCGACGTCATCCGTGGATATTTTCTCAAGCTGTAAAAAAAGTGGAAGGTGAAGTCGTCAGCGGTGCAGATTGTGAAATATTTGACAGTAAAGGACAATGGCTTGCTCGCGGTGCTTACTCGCCGATTTCAACAATTCGAGCAAGAGTATGGACGTTTGACCGTGATGAAAAAATAGATGTTGCATTTTTTGAAAAAAGAATAAAAACGGCAAGGGAGCAGCGACGGGGATTGATTGCCGAGAAAGAACTTTCTGCATATAGATTGATTGCTGCGGAATCAGACCTTTTGCCCGGATTGATTGCGGATGTATACAATGATTATATTGTGCTGGAAATATTGAGTGCCGGAATCGAATATCATAAAGAAGAGCTTGTGACTGCGTTGAAAAATATTTTTCCCGATTATAATATTTATGAGCGTTCGGATGTTGCCGTAAGAAAGAAAGAAGGACTGAAAGAGCGAAGCGGTGTTATCAGCGGAAAACAACCGCCGGAAAATATTGTAATGACAGAAAATAACGGTGTGAAAATGATTGTTGATTTAAAAAACGGTCACAAAACCGGATATTATTTGGATCAGCGTGACAATCGTGCCGTTACCGCAAGATATTCAGAGAATGCAAAAGTATTAAATTGTTTCAGTTATACCGGCGGTTTTGCATTGTATGCATTAAAAGGAAATGCTCGTGAAGTTTACAATGTGGATGTTTCACAGGCAGCTCTTGATATTGCTCGAAAAAATGTAGAAATAAATAATCTCGATGTGGATAAAGTGAAATTTATAAAAGCAGATGTTTTTATGTATTTGCGAGAAAAAGTTAAATCCGGAGAAAGGTTTGATTTGATAATACTTGACCCGCCTAAATTTGCAGAGAATAAATCGCAGCTTGCCGGAGCGTGTCGAGGATATAAAGATATAAACCGTGTTGCCATGAGTTTACTTTCACCCGGCGGAATATTGATGACATTTTCGTGTTCCGGTTTGATGACGCCGGATTTGTTTCAAAAAATAGTCGCCGACGCGGCACTTGATGCCGGTAGATTTGGACAGATAGTACAATATTTACAACAAGCCGGAGACCATCCTGTAGGACTGCCTTATCCGGAAGGTTTTTATCTGAAAGGACTTGTCGTAAAAATGATAGACTAAAACGAGAATAAAGAAATCCCACGTGGTCAAAATGTGACAGAAGTGGGATTTTTTTTATAGCCTGATATTATCGACTTCTATCAGCATATAAAGCAAATGTCCCGGATGATACACATTGAATTTTTACGTAAATATATTGGCTACGAAGATATGAACACAAGAAGGTCCAAAAGTATCGTTATCAACAGAACTCCTAAATACATTTCCTGTTTGATTATAAAAATCTCCGACAACATTAATTTGTCTCCTTTAATTATCCCGGGATGTCTTTATTTGAAACAAAAGAATAATGACATCCAATCTGTTTAAAAATAAACTAAAAAGCATGGAATACCGGTCTTAATTTTGGTCAAAATTAAAGGGAGTAGAGAAGTAAGAAATCAAACATGGCACAATTCAGAACTTTTCCGTTTTTTATAAAAAGTGCTGCGATGAAATATTTTAACAAGCACTGCAATCGAAGCGAAGTAAAAAAACTGTGGGATAAAACATTTAAACTGTACAAAAGTTTTGTCGACGAAGCCCCCGATATCGGCGGGAAAGAAAACAATATGAGCAACAATCTTTACATGGCTTTGGCGATATTTGCATTTTACGAAGCTGTCGACAAAAAAGTCACCTGTGACGAATTGAGACAAATGATGACAGAATATATGCCGAAAAATATTCCGGTTATAAGTGCACTTTTGGATTTTAACAAACCGAAGAATCAAGAAAGGTTAAAGCGACGATACGAAAAATATAAAGCGTTGTCTGATAAAAAACTTGATAACGGCGAATGGGGAAACAGTTGGCGTGTAGAAATGCGAACTGATAACAAAAAAGGAGTTGCTTTTAATCTCGTAGGCTGTCCGCTTGCAGATTTTGCAAAAAAGCACGGCTATCTTGAAATTATGAGTGTACTTTGTGATTTTGATTATATCACTGCGTCACTTATGCACGCTCGACTTATCAGAAAACATACTGTCGCCGACGGCAGCCGATATTGTGACTATTTGTATATAGGCGACAAGGAAGCTGAAGAATAAAAAAATAAGGCTGTTTCCGAACTAAACAGAAACAGTCTTGAACAGTAGGCTTAAACATATCGTACGAGCCGATATTCGCTTGGTATTTAACTAATTGTTGAATTAATGTTTTATTTTCCCGACTGCTGCAAATATTAAAAACATCGCCAAATTTGCCACAACAATGCTGGCACCTGTAGGAGCCGACCAAATAAAAGACGTAACCAATCCTATAAAAAAGCAAACTATCGACAGTACAGCCGATGATATAGTCACACTGCGAAAACTTTTGAACACTCGCATTGATGTCAATACCGGAAAAATTATCAAACTGGAAATCATCATTGCTCCCATCAGTCGCAT
>JAEIGA010000805.1_pt1 | contig 46635 bp, 73 predicted proteins | sample 9270691 | NCBI WGS metagenome assembly JAEIGA01 (sample SAMN17057246, study PRJNA624740) | gut metagenome | biome: biome; isolation source: fecal sample | host: Bos grunniens | place: China: Xizang | collected 2019
CCATCAAACTTAAGGGCGACAATGTCTACGATTTGTACATGGACGGCGAATGGATCGCTTCTCGTGGCGCTTACGAGGGGGTTGTAGACGAGATAAGAAAAGTCGTGAGAGATTGTCTGATGAACGATTAAATTCTTATTTTATTGGGAAAGAGAGGAGTAATAAAATGGAATTTTCAAATGAGATAATAAAAATACTAGATGATTTAGGAAAACGAATAGGGTGTGCGATTGATTGGAGCAATAAAAACGTGATGCCTTATCTTGAAGAACTAATGCGAAGATTTATTGCATGGGAAATTGCGACATCTATTATTTGGATTATATTAGGGGTTGTAATGACGAGCCTCGGAGGTGCTTTCGCAAGGCATATTTGGAAAAATAGAGACGGCTATGATTACTTTGGATATCCAGATGAAGGTATAACTTGGATTTTTATATTATATTTGGTATTGTTGGTGGCTGGCATCCCGGTTGTTATAACACAATGCTTTGATATATGCCAAGCTGTATATTTACCTGAAATGACAATATACCAGTACATAGACGGACTAATTTCTACCACAAGCAAATAACACACTTTAAAAGAAAGGTTTTATGGTGATTTATGAAGATAGAAAATATAAAAATAACTAACGAACAAGCGGAAGCGCTTAAAGATTTAATTGATATTTGGTTCTTTCGTGAAGTTAGAGAAAACGAGGATATAGATAACACAATGTGGGCTTGGAACATTCTTGATATTTATAAACAATGTCAGGAAATCATTGACGGCTATAATACGAAAGCACAAACATCCAATCCAGAAAATGATTTTGCCGATATTAGCGATGACTTCATTGATGAATTATTAGAAGTTCATTTCAAGGTTAAAACAAAGTCTGGTAAAAATAAAATGCTTTCTTGGTTTAATTTTAAAAATCCGGAAGATACATTTGTAGAATTATTTGGGGATGATAAAGAAAATCCAAAGAAGAAACTATCATTCTCTATGAAGTGTGACGGTTATAATACGTGTATTACTGATGTGTAAAGGAGAATAATTATATGAAAGTATCAGAAATGATTAAAAACTTGCAGGAATTTATGGAAGAAAACGGCGATATTGATTGCTATTATGCCGTTGATGATGAAGGCAATGACTATAAAGAGGTTTATTATAAACCAACTTTGATGCTTGAAAATCCCTATGGAGATTTATATTCAGTTAAAGATATTGAAGAAGACGGCAGTTTAGATGAAGATGAAAGAGCTGAATTCAAAAAAGTCTGCATTGTCAACTAAATATAAGAAAAATATTTAAGCGAGGTTATAAAAATGATTAAAAAGATTGATAAAAAGAACAAATTTGTTTCTATGTTCAATCCCAAAACAGGGTTCTACATGAGAAGTGGAGTTATTGAAGACGGTCATGACACAGGTGTTGACCCTTTTATGACCTCATTTCCGGAACTCTTGGACATAGGAATTATGGGGCATTGTGTTCACGGAGCATCAGGATTATGTATTAAGTCGGGCGTTCAGTGCTATCAGAATGGCTTAAAGACAAAATTCCCCAATATGTCTTTTGAAAATTTCAAAAGAATTGTTGATGAATGCAAAGGGAAGACATTTCAGTTTGCTTTAGGTGGCAGAGGCGATGTAGATCAGCACGAAGATTTTGAAAAAATACTTAGATATTGTAGGGAAAATGGTATCGTTCCTAACTTTACATCTTCGGGGTTAGGCTTTACAGATGAGATTGTAGCACTTTGCAAGGAGCTTTGCGGCGCCGTTGCAATCAGTTGGTATCGCCAAGAACATACATATAGAGCAATTCAGATGTTGCTCGATGCAGGAATTAAGACAAACATCCATTATGTTTTGGGGAATAATTCTATAGATGAAGCTATTCGTAGACTTGAGGAAAACTACTTCCCCAAGGGGATTAATGCAATTATCTTCTTGTTGCACAAGCCTGTAGGTTTAGGACAGGAAAGCAATGTTTTGGATATCAATGACGAAAGAGTTAAGAAGTTCTTCAATATTATTGACACCCAGCAGTTTGATTTCAAGATTGGTTTTGATTCTTGTACTGTTCCGGCTCTTATCAATATGACATCCAATATCAACGAGGATAGTTTTGACACCTGCGAAGGTGGAAGATGGTCTGCTTATATTACATCCGATATGAAAATGTTGCCTTGTAGTTTTGACAATCAGGATATGAGATGGGCTTATGACATCTCAAACGATACAGTTCAGAATGCTTGGAATAGCAAACAGTTTGAAGACTTCCGTGACCATTTTAGACATTCGTGCAAAGGTTGCAGTAGACAGTGTGAGTGCCGTGGTGGATGTCCCATTAGAAGACAGATTGTTTTGTGTAATAGAGAGGAGAGAGATTTATATGAAAGTACGCAAAGATTTTGTGACTAATTCATCAAGTAGCAGTTTTGTAGTTTGTAAGAAAGATATCGGAGATGAAAAAGCCAAATACATTGAAGATAATTTTACCCACGTTTCTTATGACGAACTTTTTGAGATGTGTCGTTATGGTGATGTTGATGATATTTATTACTTGGTTGACTACAAGAACGATGACGAGGAAATGCACATTTGGGTGAGACGAGATGAATCTATGTGCGACGACAACATTGATGATGTATTGTACGAGAAAAACAAGGCTTACGGATGGGACTATATTGATGGTGAATGGATTCCTAAACCCGACAGAATAGAGCCTAAATTTGATTATCATTATTAAGGAGGAATTTAATGAAAATAAGAACAGACTATGTTACTAACTCTTCGAGTAGTAGTTATGTTATAGCTTATCGCAGTTTACCCGAATTTGACGAAGAAACGATTACTAAATATCCTTTCTTAAAAAATTATGGTAAGTTAATCGAAAAGGTTCTTTTTACAGAAGGGAACGATGAAACATCTGCGGGAGAAGTTTTTCGCAACAAAGAAGAGTACGATAAGTGGTTTATAGATAACTACGGGTGGAGACAAAACACGATAGAAGAAATTATTTACAACGATGGATACTTGAGAACAAGATACAGCCAAGCTATTAAATATCTTGAAAAAGGGTTCAATATTTTATGTAAAGATGTAGATTACTGTGATGATTATTGCTCTAATATGTTACGAGAACTGGCTAATGATGAAGATAATTTTGTAATACTGGAGGACGATTAAATGAAGTTTAGAAAAGATTTTGTGACCAATAGTTCTAGTTCGAGTTATGTGTGTGAGATTTGCGGTTATAGTGAAAGCGGCTATGATATAGGTTTGAGAGACATCGACATGATGGAGTGTGTGAACGGCCACATCTTTTGTTGCGAACACTCGCTTGAGAAACCTAACAAAAAAGATATGGTTAAGTTAATTATGGAAAATGAATGGAACAACCTTACGGAAGAAGAGCTTATGGGTATGGAAGAGGATGTTTTGTTCGAGGATTACTGTTCAGGAGGCGGCTATTATGATGTGCCGGAGTGCGTATGTCCTATATGTCAGTTCATTGAGTATTCCGAGGAAAATCTTAGTGCTTATTTACAGAAGGAATATAAAATTTCAAGAGATTTGGTATTTGCTGAAGTAAAACAGTTTAATAAAAGAAGAAAAAAACTTTACGAAAACGAATACATTACATATGTTTGTAAAGAATTTAACCTCAATCCAGCGGAGATTGTCACTGGATGGAAAGAAAAATTCAACACTTATAAAGCGTTTAAGAGCTATTTAAGGTCATAATTTGCCAATGAAACACTTGTTTCATTGAGAAAAGTGAGGTGAAATTATGGCGAAAAATAAGATAGTAAAAGAATTAACCATCGAAGAAAAACTACAAAACGAGAAACAACGTGGTATTGAAACGATTCAGAGAGAACTGCCGTATATAAATGAACCCACATACGCATTCAACATTGGTGATGAAGTTATTTATGGCAGTTTAAAACAAAGCATCGTTGATGAAGTTTTATACGATGGCAAAGTTTATGGGTTGAAATGTATTGCGATTGATAATAATTACGGAAACCCATTCGAATATGAAACGTATAGAGTTGTTTCGTGGACAAGCGTTAGACCACTCGCACATGACAACACTGATTTTGCAAAAAATCAAGACATTAGAATAAGCTTTAATAATTCTACCATCGAGTCCCTGATGCATCATCATTATCATTTTGGAATTGACTTTAACCCAGAATACCAAAGAGGATATGTGTGGGAGCAAAAAGATAAAGAACTTCTGATTGATAGCATTTTTAATAATATTGATATTGGCAAGTTTGTGCTTATACGTCTGAGAGATGATGAATGGAGGAGTCGTGGGTTGTCTTATGAGATTCTTGATGGCAAACAAAGATTAAGTACAATCATAGAATTCTTTGAAAACAGATTTCCATACAAAGGTAAATATTACAACGATTTAGGCGGTATGGACAAGATTGCTTTTAAACATCATACGATTTCAGTGGGTGAAATTGATAATACTGACAAGAAAAACGTGCTGCAATACTTCTTGATGTTGAACAGAACAGGCAAATCTATGGACGAAAAGCATCTAAAAGATGTGGAAGTCATGTTGAGTAATCTAAATGATACAAAGGAGTGATACTATGCAGATGCAATTCGTCCCGGTACGAAATCAAAAATTTGAGATAGGCAGAACTATTAATCCTTTTAAATGCGATTGTGAAAGTTGTGACTTTTTACATTGCCCAAAGAATAACTACGCTGTAAAGATGCAGAGGAAGAGATATAAGTTAGAGGATTTTTGGAACGCATATAAAGACGATATCCTCGCTCTTAACAAACCATTAAGATGGCAGTATAAAGTACAAGAAGAATACGATCTTAAACTTTCGTATTTTCTAATAGATGAATTTATTGATGCATTGTTTTCTTTTCCAAAAGGTACATATTGGAGTCCAAATTCTCCTAAATCATATGAAGGAGAAATTGAGGATAGGTTATACAACGAAATCACGCTTCAAAAACTTAATAGAAAATATGAACCAGTTGATATCGCAACCATTTATATAAGAAATGGGAGGATATGGGAGTACGATTTAAGCGAGAGACAGTATAAACTTGCCGAAAAAATCAGAGATGCTTTAAAACAACTGAAAAAGAAAGTGTTTGAGCACTATGAAAATTTGGACAAGGATTGGAAAATAGGATGGCTCTCGCCTGACGGAAGACATTATCCATGCAGTCATTGTGAACATAGTACGTTATCTTATCATTTAGGCGGTGGAGAGGTGTTGCTTGAGTCTACTGGATGGGTGAAAGTTGCACTTGAAGATGAGTTTGGGTATTTTTGCAATCATCATATGTTAACTGCCGAGCAAAGAAATTGGTTGTCTTTGAATGGCTATTTATTAGAAGACTAAATAAAACCAACGTTTTAAGGGGAATTTTTGGAGAATAATTAAATAGAGGTTATGCGGTGGTGAAATAGGTAGACACGGAGAAATGTTAGGAAAGCCTCGGAGTTAAAGACTTTAAGGTAGTAAGAGGCATAGCGGTTCGAATCCCACTAATCTGAGCAGGTACCGGCTTATGTGAGGTGCAAATCCTCACCCGCATAACCAATAGAAATTTGATTTCATCACAAATTTTGGAGAATAATCTATTGAAAGGAAGTGATAAAAATTAATATAGCATTTTACTTATTGTTGCTTATAGCAATTGTGCTATTATGGTTTGCTTTAGCATTTTTATTTAAACCAACTGGGAGATTCTTTTCGCGATTATGGGAAGATGTAAAAAGAGAAATGAAATCAGACGACAATGAAGATTAAAATTATGGAGGTACGTATTTATGAATAAAGGATTTATTGGCGGTATTGCTTTGGCGGCAGTTTTAGTTATTGGCTTAATTTGTGGACTTATATGCATTGAAAAAGTCCCCGTAGGTTATGAGGGCGTTGTTTATTCAATGGCCGGAGGGGTTCAAGAAGAAACTTTAACTCAGGGTTGGCATTTGGTAGCCCCAAACAAAAAGGTTAACCTGTTTACGGTTGCAAACGAACAGCTTGTTTTAACAAAAGACGATAGAGATGGTAGCAGGGGCGACGAAAGTTTTAACGTCTCTACCGCCGACGATGCAAGTATTTCAATTAGTTTTCAGATGAGCTATCGCTATATTCCAACCGATCTGGTTTCTACATACAAGAAATTTAAAGGCATGGATGGAGAAAAAATTGTTAGTAACCGCGTAAGAACTGTGCTGAAATCTAAGATTTCAGAAGTAACAACAAATTATTCGATGATGGACATTTATTCGGGTAATCGTAGCAAGATTAATAACGAAATTACGAAATGTTTAAATGAGGCATTTAAAGAAGAATACGGCATTGAAGTGATTAGTGCAAGTATTGTAGATGTTCATCCGGACGAAAGATTACAGCAAACCATCGAAGATAGAGTAACTGCGTTGCAGAAAAAGCAACAGGCACAAGCGGAGCAGGAAACTGCCAAAGTTGAAGCAGAAACAAAGAAAATTAAAGCTCAAGCAGATGCAGATGCAATGATTATTGCTGCACAGGCTGAAGCCGAAGCTTACAGAATTAAATCTGCCGAGATTACAGATGCCCTTTTGAAAAAATGGGAGATTGATGCAAGAGCAAAGCATGGCTGGGTAACAATTCAGGGCGGAACTCCGATTGTAAATGCTCAGTAACAACACATTAAACTATACTTTTATTGACAAAATAATTAAATTCTCTAAAAAAATGGAGAATATATAAATAGATACACATTTACTTTGGATGTAAGTCTTTAAATCAAAAGATACTACATCCATTGTAGATGTGCAATATGTCAGAGTGATGGAATAGGCAGACATGACGGACTTAAAATCCGTTGGTAGTGATACCGTGAGGGTTCGACCCCCTTCTCTGACACCAATATGTTCTCGTAGCTCAGTTGGCAGAGCACACGACTTTTAATCGTGTGGGTGAGAGTTCGAATCTCTCCGGGGACACCAAATATCTTATCAAGGAGCGAATAGTTTGGAAAAGCATGAAGTTTTAGATTTTATAAGAAGAAGATGGTCAAAGGATTCAGATTGGACGAATGGTAATTGTCTTTGGTTTGCAAACATACTTTGCCAGAGATTTATAGACGGAGAAATATATTATTTGCCTATTCGGGGACATTTCATTACTAAGATTGATGGAGTTTTTTATGATGCCACTGGGGTTGTTACCACAAACGAAGCTCCTATAGCTCTAGTTGATATCTATCACAATGATTCTTTGCTTTATAGTCGACTTATAAGAGACTGTTTTAATTAATTGCAAATTATACATTGAGCCGTAGCCAAGAGGTAAGGCAACGGACTTTGACTCCGTCATTCGTGTGTTCGATCCACACCGGCTCAGCCAAAGATTCCTTGCGAAAGCAAGTTTACATAAATCACATTTTACACATAAAGGAGTTTTGTTTTGACAGAAGAAAAGAATTTTTTTGAAAAACTGTACGATGTCGATGTTAGAGACAGAATGTATCAGAAACAAGGTTTGGATTATATTCCTTGGGCTACTGCTTTCTCGGAAGTTGCAAAAGTATTTCCTGATGTAACATACGAGATTGTAAAATTTGGTGAAGAACAATTGCCATATACTGAAAGTGATTTAGGTATTATGGTGTTCACAAGAGTAACAATTAATGGTGTTACAAGAGAAATGTGCCTTCCTGTAATGGATGGAGCAAACAAAGCTATGAAGTCCGTAGAGTACACTTATCAGGTTAAAAGCGGAGAAAAAACGGTACCGGCAGCAACGATGTTTGATATTAATAAAACAATTATGAGATGTCTTGCAAAAAATCTCGCAATGTTTGGTTTAGGGCTGCATCTTTGGACTAAAGAAGAAGCTCCCGAGAACGTTCTTAAGGGAGAGAAGAAAAAGATGGATGAGTTAAAAACATCTAAGGACACACTAATTGCTCTTATGGGAGAACTCATCGAAAACGGTGCAAACAAAGATGATATCTATGCTATTATTTCAAAGCATAATGGCGGCAAAAAGAATCCGACATCAATTGGTAATATTGAAGTTTGCGAGAAGGTAATGGCTGATATTAACAAAAGGTATAAGGAGAAGAAGTAATGGTACTTGTTACAGGAAATAAGATTTATTCAAAGATATGGAAAATTGAGAAAAAGGAAAAGTATGCCGACCTTAGAATTTCAACATCTGAAAAGTTTGAAAAGGATGGTAAGACTGAGTACATAAATAGTAACTGGTTTGTAAGAGCTGTAGGTAAGGCGTTTAACCAGCTTAAGGATTACAAAGAGGGTGATAATGCTGTTATTACTAAGGCTAAACTCAGCAATGAACAGTATGAAAAAGACGGACAGAAAAGAAGCCGTTTTAAGTTTGTGGTGCTTGAATTTGAAAGCGGGGAAGACACTAAAGCTCCCGAAGCTAATAATACAAGTGACTCGGAAGATGATTTACCCTTTTAAGAAATTTGGGGCGGTGTAACAGCCGCCCTTTAATTATATAAGGAGTTGATTAAAATTAAGATAGATAAAGTAGAACGATACAGAATTGACTTTATGCTTGACGACAAAACGTGGTCGTTTTCAAGTGTAAATAGTTACGAGAACTGCCCTAAATGTTTCTATCTCTCGTATTTACAAGACCCTTCGCTCGAAAAAGATGATAATGCTTTTGCTCAATGGGGAAAACTTGGGCACAGCTTATTTGAGAGATACGTCGATGGAGAGATAGAACTGTATGAAATGGGCGAGATTTACGAAAAGGAGTATGACGAAAAGGTTACTCTCAGATTTCCCCCTAATAAGTATGTCGATTTAGGGGAAAGTTACCACGACAAAGGCAAAGAATATTTTGAAAATTGGGAAGGGTTTCCCGACAATTGGGAGCTCATTGAGAGCGAACGAGAAATCCATCTTGACATAGAGGGCAATACTTTTATTGGGTTTATAGATTTGATTATAAAAGATAAAAATACCGGGCGATATATAGTTGTTGACCATAAATCAAAGTCCAAGTTTAAGGACGAAAAAGAAAAAGAAGAATATGCAAGACAGCTTTATCTGTATGCTTTGTATATAAAAGCTGAATACGGAGAGTTCCCGTCGCATTTAATATTCAATATGTTTCGTGCAAATGACGTTGTAAATATTGAATTTGACGAGAAAAACCTTGAAAAAGCGGTATTTTGGTTCAAAAATACCATCGAAGACATCAAAAAAGACAACAAATTTGACGACAAAATCACGGTTTTATTTAGACAAAAGAAGAAGCCTCTAAAGGACTTTAAGAAGGATGATTTCTTTTGTAACAATTTGTGTGGAGTAAGAAGTTATTGTAATCGTAGTAAGTTCTACAAAAAGAACAGAGAATAATTAAGTAGAGAGGAGTGATAAGTTGTTAATTGATTCTAAATATATAACCAAAGCCAAAGAAAAACTTGGTGAAAAAACTGCATTTGTTATTGCTGAAGAATTACAACTTGAAGATTTTGACGAAAAAAATCTCAAAGGGCGATGTTGTTTCCATCAGGAAGATACGCCTAGTATGATATTCAACCCCAAAACACTATCATACCATTGTTTTGGTTGTGGTCGTAACACAGATATTATAGATGCCTTTATGCATAATGGCTGCACATATCTTCAAGCAGTACAAAAGTTATTTGATTTGACCGGGATTAAACATCCTTTTGGGGAGCTTGGTGTAAAGACAAAAGCCTCTTATCGTTATCCTAAAGAGGTTGTATGTACCGACAAAACAAAAGTATATGATTATCTTGCGCTAAGAAAGATTTCCAAAGAAACAATTGATAGAACTGATGTTAGACAGGACGAGTATGGTAATATCGTTTTTAACTTTTATGACTTAAACGATACTCTTTGCGTTGTTAAATACAGACCTTCACATAAGATTGTTAAAGGCAAAGATATAAAATGTTGGTGTCAAAAAGATGCAGATGTCAGCCACCTTTTGTTTAATATGAACCGTATAAATACAGATAGCCCTCTTTTAATATGTGAAGGTGAGATTGATTGCTTATCAGCTATTGAGGCAGGGTATACAAATACAGTTTCAGTTCCGTTAGGTGCAAACAATTACGGCTGGATTGAAGAGTGCTGGGACTTTCTTGAACAGTTCGACTCAATAATTGTTTGTGCAGACAATGATGAGGCTGGCTTAAAAATGCAAAAAGAGATTGTGTATAGATTAGGTAGTTGGCGTACAAAGGTTGTTGAAATTCCCGACCTTGAATTTGCTGGCAGAAAAGTGAAAGACATTAACGAAGTCCTTTATATTGGCGGGAAACAGGCGGTTATAGATATGATTCTTAACGCCAAAGACACTCCCATTGACGGAATAGTTGACTACGCCGACATAGAAAATGTGGATTTAGACCAAATTGACGGCATTAAAACTGGAATAAAAGAGCTTGATAAGAGACTTATGAAACTGTTTGAGGGCACTCTTAATATTATCACAGGCGTAAACGGTAGTGGTAAATCAAGTTTTCTTTCAAGTATTGTATGTGAAACATTAGACCAAGACAAAAATGTGTTTATGTATTCAGGAGAATTACCTAACTTTCTTGCTCGTTCTTGGATTGATTATATATTCGCAGGACAGAGAAATGTAACACAACACGAGTCCGGCGATACAATTTATTGGAAAGTTCCAAAAGAAACACGTCAAGAAATGGGAGAATATTATAGAGATAGATTATTCATATACAAAGATGGCTATTCTCATAAAGCAAGTGAGATTATAAAGACTGCTATAAACGCCATCCAAAAAAATGGCGCGAAGCTTATTATCATTGACAATTTGACTTCTGTAAATCTTGAGTGTAATGAAAATAATAAATATAGCAAACAAGAAGAGTTTGTAACTCAACTTATAGATATGGCAAAAAAGTTTAATGTTACGGTTTGCCTCGTGGTGCATCCTCATAAAATTGAGACAATGAGAAGGCTTACAAAAATGGATGTGCAAGGCATATCAGCAATAATCGACCTTGCCCATCGTATTTTAAGTTTATATAGAGTAACCGAAACTGATAAAAAAGGTGAACTAAGAAGAGATGGTAAAGGTTATGTTAAAGAGCCTATTAAAGCAGATGTGCTGGTTGATGTTTTAAAAGATAGACTTTTAGGCCATGAGGGATACTTCACTGGGCTTTGGTATGACAAACCAAGTCGCAGGTTTTTCTCAGACGAAGCCCACCTTGATAAAAGGTTTAATTGGGATAAGAAAGAATATAGTTCTGCCTTACCATATCCGCCACCTCAACTTATTGATAATTCGACTGAAGTGTTTGGGGAGGTAAGAAAGGATTGAGTTTTACAGATTTGACAGGAAGGAAGTTTGGCAGATTAACGGTTCTGGAAAGGGCTGAAAATTATATTACTCCGAGTAATAGCAAGACGCGTTCTCAGTGGCTATGTGAATGTGAGTGCGGGAATAGATGTATAGTACAAGCTGCCCATTTAAAATCTGGTCACACTCAGTCGTGTAGTTGTTTTAATAAAGATATAACCAAAAAACGCGCAGCGACTCATGGAGAATCAAAAACTCCATTATATTCCGTTTGGAAAAGTATGAGACAAAGATGTAAAAACCCTAATAATAGTAGGTTTGCGGATTATGGAGGAAGGGGTATAGATATATGTGCCGAATGGGATGATTTTCTTGAGTTTAAGAAGTGGGCTTACTCAAACGGCTATAAAGAAGGTTTAACAATAGACAGAATAAACAATGACTTAGGTTACTGTCCGTCAAACTGTAGGATTGCTGATTATATAGTGCAAGCCAACAATAAAAGAGGAAATAGGGTAATAACATATAAGGGAAAAACACAAACTCAAAAGCAATGGGCGGATGAGCTCGGAATTAATTACAGAACACTTGAAAATAGGCTATATACATATGGGTGGGATGTTGAAAAATCTTTTAATAAGCCTGTAAAAAATTCTAAAAGGGGGCGGTTGTATGACTCAGCAATATGTTAACTATCATATTCATAGCGACTACTCACTACTTGATAGTTGCACAGACTTTAAATTATACGTAGATTATGCAAAAGAGTTGGGTCAGGTAGCAATCGCCTCGACTGAACATGGCAAACCAATGGGATGGGTTTCAAAGAAGATGTATTGTGATGAAATCGGGATTAAGTTCTTGATGGGTGTTGAAATGTATCTCACAGAAACTCTTGAGGAGAAAGTAAGAGATAATTATCACACAATTTTGATTGCTAAAAACTATGACGGCATTAAGGAGTTACTTAAAGCTGTCTCTATATCTTGTCAAGACGACCATTTCTATTACTCAAATAGAATGACTTTTGATGAATTTTTCAAACTGTCTTCAAATGTAATAAAGATAAGTGCCTGTCTTGCATCTCCGCTAAATAAACTACCAATTTCTCACCCTATGTATGAAAAGTTGGTAAAACATTATGATTATTTAGAGATTCAACCGCACAACCACCCAGACCAAAAGGTTTATAATGTTCACCTTGCAACATTGTCAAAAAAATATAATAAACCACTTATAGCCGGAACTGACACTCACAGTCTAAACAAATATAAGGCTGAGTGTAGGTCGATCTTACTAAAAGCGAAGCGTAAATCATATGGCGACGAAGACGCTTTTGATATGACTTACAAAACCTACGATGAATTAGTAGCCTCATTTAAAGAACAAGACTGCCTACCCGAATCAATCTACTTACAGGCTGTTGAAAATACAAATGTTATGGCAGATAGCGTAGAGGATTTCAAACTCGACACATCTTTGAAATATCCGATTCTCTATGGTAGTCGAGAAGAAGACAACCGAATGTTCGGAGAAACTATCAACCGTAAATTTAAAGAAAAAGTTGATAATGGCGTTATTCCTCAAGAGCAGGTCGAAGCATTTAAGACCGCACTTGAAGAAGAGCAGAGAGTATTTAAGAAGATTGAAATGGATGGCTTTATGCTTTCTATGTCCGAGCTTATATCTTGGTGTAAAGAAAATGATATTGCAGTAGGTAATGCAAGAGGTTCTGTTGGTGGCTCAAGAGTTGCTTATGTAACAGATGTTATCGACCTTAATCCTGAAACATGGCACACAGTTTTCTCTCGTTTTGCTAACGAGGACAGAAAAGAAGTAGGAGATATCGACGTTGACGTTATCGCAGACGACAGACCGAGAATCTTTGAGTATATTATTAATCGTTTCGGTGTTCCTAAAACCGCAAAAGTTCCGTCTTTCGGCACACTTGCGGATAAGAGCGTAATTGATGAAGTTGGACGAGCTTTTATGTACCAGTGGAACGAAGACAACGGTAGAAAATTTGATGATAAATCAAAAGATAACCCCTTTAACTACGATTTCGTGGCACAGGTCAAGGATGAGTTTATGTCAAACTCTGAGTCGGCAAGAGTAAAATATCCTGATATTTTCTATTATTACGATGGTTTGGCTGGCGCAAAAGTATCTCAGTCTGTGCATCCGGCAGGTATGGTTATCAGTCCTGTCGAACTTGCAGATCATTACGGAGTATTTGATAAAGACGGATATAAAACTCTTATGATTGATATGGAAGAGATTCATGAGTGTGGTTTGGTCAAGTACGATTTTCTTGTTCTGAAGAATGTTCAAATAATAAGAGATGCTTGTAGAATGGCTGGCTTATCTTATCCTAAGTCTCACGAAATAGACTGGGAAGATGAAGCTGTTTGGAAAGATATGATACGAAATCCTGTCGGTATATTCCAGATGGAAGGTGAGTTTGCTCATTCTTTGCTTAGACAGTTTGAGCCTCATAACATCTTTGATATGAGCTTGGTAACTGCGTGTATTAGACCATCAGGCGGTTCATATAGAAATGACCTTATACAAAAGAAGATACATAAAAATCCGTCAGTTATCATTGACGAATTACTAAAAGATAACTTCGGATACTTAGTATATCAGGAGGATATCATTAAGTTTCTTCAGCAAATATGCGGCCTGTCAGGTAGTGATGCTGATAACGTGCGTAGAGCTATTGGTCGTAAAGACGAGGCAAGACTTCAAAAAGCACTACCGGATATTCTTGAGGGATATTGCTCAAAATCTGATAAGCCAAGAGACGTAGCCGAGTCCGAAGCAAAAGAGTTTATTCAAGTTATCGAGGATGCGAGTTCTTATATGTTTGGTTACAACCATTCTATCGCATATTGCCTTATTGGATACCTCTGTGCTTGGCTTAGATATTATCATACTGGCGAATTTATCGCTACATATCTTAACTGCGCCGCTAACGAAGGTGATATTACAGACGGAACGGCACTCGCTCAGGAATACGGAGTAAGAATCTCACCGCCAAGATTTGGATTTTCCAAGGATACGTATGTTTACGATAAAGAAAACAAGGTTATTTCTAAAGGAATTGCTTCCGTTAAATATATGAACAATGCCATTTCTAATGAGTTGTATGCTCTTAAAGATAATAATTATACCCACTTTATTGATTTGCTTTTAGATATAGAAAATAAAACATCTGTAGACTCAAGACAGCTTGATTTACTTATTAAAATTGACTACTTTATGCAATTCGGTAATTGTGTGGAAATACTCAGAATAGCTGAAATGTTTGATTTCTTTAAAAATGGAACTGCTAAATCTATAAAAAAAGACAAGATTAACTCTGAAGTTTTGGAGAATATTATATCAGAATACGCTACGGATAAAAATAAAAATGGTAGCGAGTCTAAGTCTTACACAATCACGGATATGCATGGTCTGTTGGTTGCTTGTGAGGAGTATATCAAATCTCTTAACTTAAAAGATTTAAGTTACAAACTGAAGTGTGCTAACCAGCAAGAGATTTTAGGCTATATAGATCTTACAACCAACAAAGAAGAAGACCGCCGTAAACTTATGATTACAAAAGTAGTCCCGCTTATCAGCAAGGATAGTGGCGAACCTTGGGCACATGCATTGTTTACAAAATCGGTTGGTAGTGGTAAGACAAGCCGACTTACATTAAAGGCAAATCTTTATAACAATAAGCCCGTTAAAGATATGGATATTATCTTCGCAAGACGAGTAGAGCAGAATAAGTCGGGTTATTGGTATTTGTGGGATTATGAATATGTTATAGAATAGGGGAATTAAATGAATAGCGAAATTTTTAAAAAAGAATTGTTATGTATTGAAAACGAAGATATAAGAAGATTTACGGAAGCCGCCTTAAACAACCTGCCTCAATATTTCTTTGAGGTGGCGGCGTCGTCTACCGGCAAATACCACCCAACCTATGCTTTAGGAGATGGCGGTCTTGTAAGACATACAAAAGCGGCGGTTAGATTTGCCAGTCATTTGTTTACAATTGAGCAGAATAAAAACGCATTTAGTAGCACAGAAAGAAGTTGTGTGATTTCCGCAATTATCTTGCATGACGGTTGGAAACACGGCGATAAAGGTAGTGCATTTACAACCCATGAGCACCCTGTAGTGTGTGCCGATTGGATTAAAAACGCAGAGTGTTTAAATGACATTATAAACAACGGAATTCGTGATGCTATTGCATCTGCCGTCGCTTCACATATGGGCGAATGGAATGAGAGTAAGAGAAGCACCATAACTCTTCCTAAGCCTGAAACAGATATTCAGAAATTTGTACATATGTGTGATTATCTTGCTTCGAGAAAAGACATTGAAGTTTTGTTTGATGCAGATGAAAATATCTCAGTAGCAAAGCCCGAGGTTAAAATTGAAGATTACAAATTTACCTTCGGCAAGCACAAGGGTGAACTTATTACTGAGGTTGCTAAAAATCATAAAGATTATCTTGAGTGGATGAGAGATAATATGAGCCTTCAGGAACCGCTTAAGACTTTTGTGCAAACATTGCTTGGATAAAGGGTAACGCTATGAATATAGACGAATTTATCAAAACAAAAAACTCTCTTATGGGGTTAATATACGATATAAATGAAAATGAAATAATGTCCCATGTTGAAGATGGGACATTAAGACAATGGATAACCGCTTGGAGAAGATGTGTTTTTGAGAATACTGACAAAATAACATTAAGCCCAATAGAGGAGGATAATACAATGACAATTATTTTTGCAAAGCACGATGGTTGTGACAAAGAATTTATTTTTGAAGTTCCGGCTGGTATGTATCCGGTTAGAAACGACATCCTTTGGGTTGACACAGTTTATGGTGAAACCGTTGCAATTGCTACAAGCGATACAATTTTTGGGCATAGGATAGAACAGGTCGTTGAAAGATTTGGTGCATATCTTCCTTTGAAAAAGGTTAAAGCATATGCGAATAAAGGTATTCAGGCTTATATAGAAAATCGTACATATAGTGAAGTCGGAGAGTTCTGTCACAATAGACAGGTAAACGTTAACGAACTTGAAGATTTACCGTTTTAAGGAGAAAACCATATGAAGTGTAAATATTGCGGAACGGAGCCGAACAATGCAACAACCAAGAAAGGATTGTATGTCTGCTGTTGCTATATGCTTCATAAAGAAAACGGCAAGTATATTCAATTTATGAAATAGGACTTTTATCGGGATTTTAATTTGGAGGTAAAAATGGACAAGTGGATTGATGTAAATGAAAGATTACCCGAATGTCATTTAACACACGATATTTTTAAAAGACCGGACAAATTTATAACAGATTCGGTTTTGGTTACTGTTGAATCTCGTGAGTGTGATGGGACAAGATATTATGCTTCAACTGACTTGATGATAGGTAACTCAAAAGAAGATATTCACTGGTTAATGAGTTGTGGGTATGGTGGTAGTGCTGTATATAGTCAAAGAATTGTTGCTTGGATGTCACTGCCGAAACCATACGAGCCAAATAAGGAGGATAAAGATACATAATGGAATTTGAATTAGGAACAGGATTTTAACAATGATAGACCGAGACACTGGTGAACAATTTGATTTAGGCAAAGTTGCGCCTATGGAAATGGAAGTAGAGGAATGGAGTAATAAAGATGAACCCTCGAAAACCATTAAGGGATTTATTAATCCTGTAACATTCTCTTGTGAAAACACAACTATTAACCAAGACTTATTTAATGAGTTATGCAAACCATCAACTTCTTTGGGCTTTACCATAGAAGGAGAAACGCCAATTCTCATTCAGGCTCGTTGGCATAAGAAAGCAAGAATTCGTAAGAAGTGGCTTAAGAGATATGGTTACAAAGAAGATAAAGTCAAAACAATTATGAAAGCAAAATACGGAGAGTTCAACAAAGAAACTGGCGAGTGCAATATTGAAATCGAAAGTATTGAGTATATATTCAAGCCATATCAGTTGCAAAGAGAGGTGCGAAAATGATTAAAAGTATAGTTACTTGTGACAGATGTAAGAAGAAATGTGAGGGTACTACATATTATACGATTGATATTTATGCAAACGATATTAAATCGACTGGCGATGGCAGTGTGACTATGAAAACTGCATCACAAAATGCTCAGACCAATACATATAAACTTTTTAACCAAGAAAGGCATTATTGTGAAAGTTGTAGAGATAAAATTGAAACATTTTTAAAAGATGATAGCAGTGATGTTTTTGTTAAAGATGAATCTGTTTCTAACGAAACAAGTCAAATAAAAGATTATCCTTCATATTTGGATAGACCAAAAAAGAAGTGGGGAGGTTTTATACATATATGAATAAGAAGCTAAAACCATGCCCCTTCTGTGGTTCAACTGATATTAGATACTCTCTAAAAATAACAGGACATTTTGATGTTAGATATCACGCAAGTATGTATTGTAACAAATGCCATTGTTATGGAGCAAGAACATTAACTACAGTTGTTAAAAATAACGACTATAAAGGTAGAACCACAATCGAGAATGATGAAACTGTTAAGCAAAAAGCGATAGACGCTTGGAATACGAGGTGTAGCAAATGAATCAAGATGAAATTTATGATTATTTTAGTAAAAGAACACCTTTTAAAAACATACTAACAAAATATTGTGATTTAGATATTTATTGCTATCGTACAGGCTCTCCTTTGTGTGGGAATTTCTATTATACATATGATATTTCGTATGACCAACAAAAAGTTGTAGACAACCTAATCGACATTAAAAAGAGTCTGCTTAAAACCAAATGTGCAAAGATGTTGGATAGTGCGAGAGAATTAGCAAACAATATCCCGGATACGATTGATGGATTTAAAAATGCTTTTGAAATAAACCGTCTTATGAATTCACTTATTTGTGATTATTGTATCCGTGATACAGAACATAGTAAAAGGTTTAAATGGGATGTAAAGAATTCATTTGCTAAAAACATAGAGTATGCCAAAAAGTGTGCTGCTAAAATGAAACGTCCAATTATGTCTATTTGTGAAGTAAATGGATGGGAACGAGAGAGTTGGAATTTTTACTTTGATTATCCACAAAACGATATGGAAATAAAAACACTTGAAAATTTATCTAAGAAATTTCAGCAAATCGGCAAGGTTAATCAAGTGATAGGTGATTCATTCTTTGAAATTTCATTCACCCCGAAAGAATATGAGAGTGTTAACTTTAATCTTTGCAGAGGTTACATGCCTAAAAACAACTTTCTTGACGGCAGGTTGGACTATACAAGACTTAACGAATTAACAAGCATGAGCAATGAAGGCTGTTTCGATGCACTTTATAAAGGTGGAATAAGAGAATTTTGCCAATAAAACTGAGATTTTAAGGAGAAATAATATGAAGATTCATGATGCTACTGAACGGGCGTATAAGAGTGGCTATAAAGCCGGAGTAAAAGATTTTGAAAAAAGGTTAAAAGATAGCTTTGGATATGGTTGGCTTTTAGGAAGCGGGCTCAGAACGCGTGTTGAAGCTATCGCCCAAGATCTGTGCGAAAAGAACGAAATTGATAAGGCTTGTGGCAACACAGAGAGGTAAATATGACCGATAACGAAATAATCAAGGCGTTGGAGTGTTGCTTTGGTGGCGAGGGACTCTGCCCCAGACAGCAATGCCCATTCTACGAAAAATGCAAGAATGATGAGAGCCTTGCAATGTATGCCCTCGACCTCATCAAGAGGCAAAAGGCAGAGATTGAGAGGTTACAGCGAAAATATGAGTTATCGGAAACTGAACGAGAAGCAAATGTCAAAGGCTTTACTGAAAGTCTTGCTACGGCAAAAGCCGAAGCCATAAAAGAGTTTGCGAAGAGGGCGAACGGAAAATTCTCCTGCTATGTAGAGCAATGCGGTGAATTTGTGCCGTATGGTATGGCAGATATAATCGACAACCTCGTAAAAGAAATGACGGAGGATGAGGGGAAATGAAAATAAGCGAGATTAAAAGATTGATTGTTTCGGCTCGAAATTCACAGATAAAAGCAAACGCAAAAACGGCGGTTGTTCTTCACAATCTTGAAAACGATATAGGAATTGACCTTGAAAATATCCCGAACAATTCTGCCGAAAACGCCAATAATCTTGCAGAGGCAATAATTTGTCATGTTCTTTACGGCGAGTGTGATTTGAATGAATTGCTTAATGATATTGAAAAGGCACTTGCCGACCACCCAACCGAGAAAGGCGGCGAGCAGGAATGACCTATGATGTATTAGAAAAAGTCAGTAAAAAAGACCTCATTCAATGGATGAGAAAGAACATATTTCTGCCCAACATCTCAAATGAAAAATTTTTAAGAGATGTAAAGGTTGACCGTTTGTTTGCATTGGAAAAAGAACTTCTTGAAAAAGAACAAACATTGAATAAGCAGTTAGAAGCGAACACAGAAAACACGGTTGCATTTATGGCAATCTTGATTGAATGTCAAAAAAACAATGAGCAATTAAACAGAGTGAATGCAGAGCTTAACAAACTTCTTGGTTGGGGTTCTAAAAAGAAAGGCGGTGAGGGGTAATGGCTAAATTGAAACCTTGTCCGAACTGTGGATCGAAAAAGTTAACCATGTGGATAACTTGTTATCCCAGACGACCGAGAAATAAGCATGTGGAGTGCGACGTGTGTCACTATTGTTGCGGAAAGAATACAATGTTTGAATTTACGGCAGAATTTCTATGGAATCGCTTAAGAGCGGGAGAAGGACAAAATGACAGATAAAGAAACAGTAAAAGGTTTAGGTTTGTGTTCAAGTGATTATTTGGGTTGTGAAGATGGCTGTCCCTACCTTTCAATGGATATTGGCGACAATTCATGCCGCAATAATTTGATAAGAGACGCCCTAAATCTAATCCTCAGCCGAAATAAAGAACTTCTTCAGAAAGATGCTGAAATTGATATTCTCATCTGTAAAAACGAGAGATTGAAAGATGAGGTTTCGGAGCTGATGGAAGAAAACGAGAGACTGAAGAAAAGAATTAAGGCGATTTCAGATCAAATTTATTCTTCAACCCTGCACTAAAGGAGTGCAAAAATAATAAAAGAACGATTTTAAGGAGCGAGGGTATGCGGAATAAAGATACACTTTTAGAAATAAGCGACGTTGCTGTTTTCTATCAATACCTCTATATGTCACCAGAACATAACATTGTTGTAAATAATGGACTAACAGATTTGAAATTTGAGTTGAGCGATAATCTTAGGATAATGAAAACGAATATGAATTACCCTCAATTTGGTGCCTCAAATGAACCATTAGATTTAACTAATATTATGGGGATTATTGATAAATTAAAAGAAATGCCACCTAATCAATTTCCTCAAACTTTTAAAAATAGGTGGCAAGAAATCAAGGAAACCACTATTGGTAATCTTGCATTAAATTTTTTTAAAAGGCGATAAAATCGCAAATCAAAAGGAGCGGGGTATGAAAAAATTATTATGTAGAATTGCCCATTGGATTTTGTATAAATATGAACCGATTGATATTATGGGTATGAAAATCCAAACAAAGGTTGGAACATATAAAGTTTATGAAATTATTCAAAATCACGATTTTTCAGAAATGACATTAAAAACAAAACGAGAAACAATATCCCTTTCTGCATAGTCAAAAAATATCATTCAAAGCAGCGTACACCTTGCAATTAGTAATTTTTTATGTTAAAATAAGAAATACTGTTGCGAGGTGTTTTTTTATGAATGAGGAAGCAAAGAGATTGAGGCGAGTTTGTTTTACCGGGCATCGTCCCGAAAAACTAAACTTCAGCGAAAAAGAAGTAAAAGATAAGTTGAGAGTCGAGATCCAGAAGTCAATCGCTGACGGCTATACTACGTTTATATCCGGCATGGCTCGTGGCGTTGATATGTGGGCTGCCGAAATTGTTCTTGAGGAACGAAGAAACAACAATAACATAAAACTTATATGCGCTTCACCCTACGAAGGTTTTGAAAAGTCTTGGAGTTTCGCAGAAAGACACCGCTATAACACTATACTCAGAAAAGCAGACTACATCAAATATGTATGTGAGCACTACTCTCTTGAATGCTTTCAAATCAGAAATGTTTGGATGGTAGACCACTCGGCCAGAGTGATTGCGGCATACAATGGTGAGAGTGGCGGCACAAGAAATACGGTACGATATGCAATAAGCAAAAACATTGAAATTTATAACGTTTTAGAAACAGAATAATACTTTGACTATCGCTTCGGTGATAGTCTTTTTTTGTTGTAAATTTTCATCTTTTTCGTAATTAAATAGAGAATATTTAAGTGAGGGCACACAATCCCTACTTATTTCATATATTGATTACGAGGTGATAAATTTGTACGAAGTAAAATTTTTTATTGAAGACAAAGAAGTTAAAAAAATAGACGACCAACAAAGAAAAGCAATGCTAGAAAAGGCTCTTTCTAATTTCCATAAAAAAGATGTAAAAATAGTTTATACAAAACAATAAAATAGCAAACCGCCCTATTGCAAGATTAAATCAAATATGGTATAATTTTGTTAAAAATAGGGGCGGTTTTTTCATTGAAGGAGGAATGAAAACATGAAAATAGCCGCCGCTTATATTCGTGTATCTACAGACGACCAAATTGAATATAGCCCAGACAGCCAATTAAAAGCTATACAAAACTACGCAGAAAAGAATGGATACTACTTGCCAGAACAATATATCTTTATGGACGAGGGCATAAGTGGCAGAACGGTTGGGAAGAGAGCGGGTTTTAAACAAATGATAGCCTTAGCGAAGACCACCCCAAAGCCATTCGAAGCCATTCTTGTATGGAAGTACAGCCGTTTTGCAAGAAACCGAGAAGATAGTGTAGTATATAAATCAATGCTTAGAAAACAGTGTGGCATTGACGTTGTTTCAATTAGCGAATCAACAGGCGATGACAAAATGTCTATATTGTTTGAGGCAATGATTGAAGCCATGGACGAATATTATTCTATCAACCTGTCAGAAGAAGTAAAAAGAGGTATGACGGAGAAGGCCAAACGAGGCGGAGTTCTTTCGGTAGCCCCATTTGGTTATAGGGTTGAAAACGGACAGTATGTAATAGTTGATTCGGAAGCCGCGATTATTAAAGAGGCTTTTTCAGATTATCTGTCGGGCAGTGGATTTCTAACTATAGCTAAAAAATTTAACGCCATAGGAGTTAAAACTCACAGAGGAAGTCCTATAGAAAACAGAACTATCGAATACTGGCTACATAATCCTGCATACATAGGAAAAACAAGATGGAATCCAACGGGGAGAACGCGCAGAGATTACTTTAATGAAAACGTGATAATTTCTGATGGCACTCATAAACCAATTATAGATGACGACTTGTGGAACGCCGTACAACAAAAGCTCCGAGAAGACAAAGCAAAATACAAAAGCCATATGAGAAAGCCGAAAAAGGGCATGTCTTATTGGTTAAACGGAGTTCTCCGTTGTGGAAAATGTGGAACTACATTAGTAAACTGTGGAGGGTTTTACGTTTGCGGAAATAAAGCAAAGGGCGTGTGCGATGGCAACGGTGGAATTGGAATAAAAGCAATAACAAAGCTCGTCATCGAAAATCTTGAAGAAATTCTTGACTCTGATGATGTTTGTGTTAAGTTTGCATCTTCGTCAAAGCCAAAAGAAGAGTCGGGAGCTTCAAACACCTTGCGTTTACTGCAAGTAAAATTAGAGGAAGCCAATAGAAAATTTGAGCGTGTCAAAGAAGCCTATGAAAGTGGCATAGATACCATAGAAGAATATAAGCAAAACAAACAAAAAATAACCAAAGAAATATCTGACCTAAAAAATCTTATTGCCGAAGAAGATGGTAAAAGCCAAGACAAGATACCCGAGAATAAAAATAAGATTACAGATGGTTTGAGAGAAGAAATTAAGAAAGTTTCAGATATTTTAAAATCGATTGATGTGTCTATCGAAGAAAAAAATAGTGTATTGAAAAGCATAATCAAAGAGGTCGTTAAGACCGGAGAAGACGGCAGAACATTCAATATAGTTTTCTGGGATCCATACAAGGTTGAGTAGGTACATATTTTGCAGTACGGCTGCCGTACTGAGAGGTGGGTTCGACTCTAATATTTTGCAATATGCTCCACCGTACACCAAAATATTAGACATACTATATGATGTGTAAACCGCGATATATCAATCTATATATAGTGATAATTGTTACAAAATTATTAAATAACAAAAATCGCCCCTATTTTTTAAAATAATATAAAAACGAATTTAGATTAACTTTTTGTTAGTCTTTTTTTATGCAATTTTTTAAAATTTTCGCAAAATTAAAGAGAATATTTAAGTAGAGGCGAGCATGGCGGCTATGCCTAAAACAACAAGGAGAGTGATAAATTGAGATTGGATGAGAAAAAATTTGTAATGCCACTAACTTGGCATAATTGTAAAACTTGTCCGCCTTCGGAATTTTATAACGACAGTCTCATAGCTACAGACGGACATTTTATTTTCTCTGTAGAGTACGACAGAGAAAAGGGATGGTGGAACAAAGAAACAAAAACTTCTTTCACGCTACAAAGACAAAAGGAATGCTATTGGGCAGACTTAAAACAAACGGTGAGAGGCTGTCAAGAGTTTAAAAAGGAGAACTAACTATGCTAGGAGTAGAAATTTTATCGTCAGCACAAGTTGCCACAGAGTTCACTTGTAATTGGCAATTGGGAATATGTTTCCTAATAGGAACTATAATTGCTGGAGGAGTTTTGGCTTTTTTCCTTGCAGAAGAAGATAATAAATGTGGAATCGCAATATTTGGTTCTGCTATGGGAGCTATAATCGGTATGTTTTTCTTTGCTGTTACGCTAGCAGCAACCGAAAAGCCATCGGCTTACGAAACCCAGTACAAAGTCACCATCTCCGACTCAGTTTTAATGACCGAATTCTACGAATACTACGAAGTGCTTGACCAAGAAGGAAAAATATTTACAGTAAGGGAGAGAACCGAATGATTGAACGAATCAAACAATTATTTTGCCGACACAAAGTTAATCAGGTAATATGCTGGCATTATACACACGGATCATGCGGCAACGAAATTACTCATATAGAAGCTCAATTGCAATGTTGTCGTTGCGGTAAATATTGGGGAGCATTAAGCAGAAACCCTGAAGATTTTAAATATTTTGAAGAAAACCTTATGGATAGATATTGGTCAGATACTTGTAAACCAGTGCTGTGAAGGAGGAAAACAAAAATGAACATTAACGGAGTTTGCCCCTATGAAACACCTTGCGGCTGGTGCTCCAAGTGGGACAAGAAGTGTGATAAGAAGATTGGTGGAGGCAATGATACCGAGCCTCGCAAAAAGAAAGATAAGACTTTGGAAATGATTAAGGCTGGTATATTACCTCCTCTTGGAAATAATGATTTTGGATTGGAGACTACCAAATGATACCCGCAACACCCAAACAAATTAAATTTGCAACGGCAATCTCAAAGCGTACAGGCATACCTCTCCCTGACAAAGAAGACATTGAACTCTATAATATGTACATTTCAAACTTCAAGGATGCTCCATCTGCTCCACGAGTTATGTTTAGTGAAGGCCACGGAGAGGGCTATATTAAAATCATCTTGCGAGAAATACCTAAGCACTGTGGCGAGTGTCCCTTCTATGAAGATACTGTTTATGTAGATGAGGATTGCCTTTGGGGAGATGGTATTAGTCACTACTGCCCTTTTGGATGTAGCCACTATGGATGTCTTGTAGAGCGCCCAGCAGATTGCCCAATACAAGAATATAAGGAGACAACAAAATGATTAAGTGGACCAAACTCCCTTTCCCCGATTGTCTTACCCAAGATCCAAACCTTATTTACGTTGTGCCGTGTGAAGAGGGCAGTCAAATTTGGTTCGATGGTGAAAGGTGTACCGTTGAAGATGCAACCGTTATGGAGATTGTTGATAAATTAAACTCAATTGGCTGCACCTCATTCCAACTTACAAAAGAAGAAATTGAAAAAATAATAGAGGAGAAATAATATGAGCACTATATCTGAAAACAAAAGACCTATTGTAATAAATTTATTTGGTTCACCGGGCTCGGGCAAAAGTACAGGGGCTGCCGAGGTGTTTGCGGCATTAAAGAAGTCTGGAGTTAATGCAGAATTAGTAACCGAATTTGCCAAAGATAAAACTTGGGAGCACAATGCCACTGCACTTGGATGTCAGGAATATGTATTCGGCAAACAATCATACCGTCGTCTGCAAGTAGTGGCAGCGCTACTGTTTGGAAATATACTTTTTTAAAGAAATGATAGAATTTCTCTTTTATTGAGAAAATTATGGAGAATAATTAAATGAAGGGAGCATGATGCGTTATAGAAACAATTGTTGTTAATTTACTCGGAGAACCATCGGCGGGTAAAAGTACGGCAGCTATGGATATAACCGCAAGATTAAAGCGTAAAGGGGTTAATGCTGAATATATTACCGAGTTTGCTAAAGACAAGGTGTACGAAAATAATCAAGAGGTTTTTAATCATCAGCAATATTTATTTGGCAAGCAGTCATTCAGGATGGGTAGAGTTAGAAATAAAGTTCAGGTAATGGTTTGTGATTCTCCTCTGTTGCTCAACATCATATACAACGATGATAAAGTTTTAGGAGAAGACTTTAATCAAACAGTGTTAAATGTTTTTAATTCGTATCACAATAAAAATTACTTGCTTGTAAGAAATCATACATACGAGAACGAAGGTAGACTTCATAATGAAAAAGAAGCAAAGGTAGTAAGAAAAAAGATTATGGACAAGCTTGATAAGTTGCATATAGAGTACGAGATTACAACATCAAGTGAAGATAATTGTGAAATGATTGCAAATGAAATTGTAAAGGAGATAAAACAGAATGAACAGTAAAGGACATTTGTTAATTAGTTTGGCTAAGTCGACAATTAGAGTTATTGGTGGTATTGCAACACTTGCAACCGGCTCTGTGGTTCCTGTAGCCGTTGGAGTTATTATTGCTGAAATTGGCGGCGTTTTAGAAGAACTTGTTGATAAAAGATAAATTAAGAATGGCTTTGTTAAGCCATTTGCAGGGTGTCAAAATCACGATGAAATTTGAGTTTTATCGACAAAAAAATAGAGAATATATAAATAGAGGGTGCTACGGTTTTAACCCAACCAATGAATTCTGTGGTTAGGAACGCGAGCGGCTTATTAGTTTAAAAATGCGATTTGACTCAATGGCAAGCAGTAGTTAAATGGAGTTTGAGGAACAGCCCTCTTTCATTAGTCACCTCCAAGGATGGTCGTTTGGTGGTTTCGACCAAAAAAATAAAATCACCGGCACACGGGATAGTAGCTCAATCGGTAGAGCTTTACAGCGTGAAGGGATATTGCTGTTGAATGCCCCTGATATTGGTTCAAGTCCAATCTATTCCACAATATAATGGGAACACTTTTGATTCTTTTATCTCAGATAATTTCGCCCGAAAGAATCCGTGGGTACTACGATAGTGCCACACTACGCGGTATTAGTGTTTAACGGTTAGCACGTCTGCCTTCCAAGCAGAAAGTACGAGTTCAAATCTCGTATATCGCTCCATAAATCCCAGTAAGCAGGAGGCGAATAAGTGGAGACTAAAGAGAAAGTTTTAATTGGAGGGGCAACAGATGATTAAATACGAAAATCATTGTTGTGACTGCGCGGTTCCGGGTTATCCTTGCATAGGAAGTAGTTGTCCTTACGTAAACGTTCCTGTGCATTATTGTGATTTTTGCAAGAAAAAAAATCGTGCAAAGTATGACATTGAAGGAGATCACTTTTGCGAACGTTGTGCAAAAGCATATTTAAAAGATGTTTTTGTCGACCTAACACTGTCAGAACAAGCAGAAATGCTTGATATTTCAATAAAAAGTTTGGAGGATTGATATGGGAGAAGAAAGATGTGTGATGTGCGACGAGATAATTCCCGAGGGAAGGCTCGTTTGTCGCAAATGCGAAGAAATAGAGCCGAGTTTTGATACGGTCAAAATCAAGGTGCTGTTAAATAAAATAACAGACATTAAGGATTTTGTGAATTTGGCTTCAAAGTGCCGAGACGAAGTAGTTGTTAAGTCCGGGTACTATTCTGTGAATGCAAAATCTATAATGGGCTTGTTTAGTTTGGATCTAACTAAACCCCTAAAAGTAGAATTCTATGGCAGCATTCCTTACGAAGTTAGAGAAGGAATGAAAAAATTTATTGTAGATTGAGGTGGAATATTGAAAGTAAATTTGATTACCCATACGCCCGAACCCGAAAAGATTGTGGCGAGTGCTGCCAAGCTTTGCTACAGTTCGAGTGACATAGAAACACTAATGAATGGGCTGACATCAGAAAAGGTTGAAACCTTTATAAAAAAACTAACAGATTTGGGACACGAAAGCCCGTTGGAGCACTGTACATTTACTTTCGGAGTGGAAGGTGTGAGCCGGGCATTACTCGCACAACTTACAAGGCACAGAATTGCGTCTTATAGTGTTAAGTCTCAGAGATATGTTAAAGAGGGGCAGTTTGAATACGTAACCCCAAAGTCAATTGAAGATGATGATATGCTGTTTTTAGAGTATATTAAGCTAATGGAAGATATACAAACGTTTTATAACTTAGCCATTAAAAAGGGCGTTCAGGCCGAAGACGCAAGATATGCGCTTCCAAATGCTTGTAGCACACAACTTATAATGACATTCAATATTAGAAGTTTGTTAAACTTTTTCGAATTACGTTGTTGCAATCGCGCTCAGTGGGAAATAAGACAGATGGCAGATATGATGCTTGATATTTGCAAGGAAGTTGCGCCAAATATCTTTTCAAAAGCTGGGGCAAGCTGTGTGCGTGGCAAATGTAAAGAGGGCAAGATGTGTTGTGGAAACCCGAGAGGAGGAAGATAGTTGAAGAAAATTTTTATTCAAAATTCAGTAGGCGGGTCAGGAAAAGACACTTGGGCTGGACTTGTGGGCAAATATATTCCTACCCATAAATGCTCAATCATAGACCTGCCGAAGGAAGCCGCAAAAATATTAGGTTGGAACGGTGGTAAAACCGAGAAAGACAGAAGATTTCTTAGCGACATTATGGATTTGTCAACGGAATACAATGATAGCCCGTTCAATGATGTTTTGTCTGTGGTAAGAGATTTCAAGAATAATCTAATTGAAGATGAAGTGCTATTTATAGACATGCGAGACCCAAAAGACATTGCTCGCGCGGTTGAAATCTTTGACGCCGAAACTATTTTAATAAGAAATCCCAACGTAGAGAAGATTGAAAGCAATCATGCTGATGCGAATGTAGAAGAATATGTATATGATTACATAATCGAAAACAATGGAACACTGGATCAGTTAGATATGATGGCAAAACTTTTTGTCAGAGAAATTATTTGTTGGAACGAAGTAAGAAGGGGAGACAAGCCGCACGTTTTGACCTGTAGCAGTATGGAGGCAAAACAATGAGAGACTATTTCGTTTATTTATGTGGAGGCATGGGCAAATTCGGCAAAGAAAATTTCGACGAAGGCAATAAGTGGCGAAAATATTGCAAACAAACATTAGAAACTTATGAATGTAATTATAAAGTAACCGCGATAAACCCAAACGACTATTTTAACTTTGTGGACGAGCCGCCACAGTATAATACACAAGACGAAGTTATGCGTTTTGATTTACACAAACTTCGCAACTCAAATCTGATAATAGCAAATTTCAACGACATGTACTCTTTGGGGAGTATGGCAGAGATTGCTATTGCATATGATAGAGGAATTCCGGTTATAGGGTTAAACGAAGAAGATAAAGGCCTTCATCCGTGGCAGGTGTGTATGTGCGAAAGAATTTTTAACAACATTGACGAAATGCTTGATTACATTGAGGACTTTTACCTTAAATAATAGAGAATAATATAATGAGAGGATAAGCGAGAGCAGTATTGCTTCTCGCTATTCTTTACAAAAAAATAAGGAGGCGGAACAATATGAATGTCGTATTGTATACAATTGATTGCCCAAATTGTCTTATCTTGGAGAAGAAACTGAAGGCTAAAAGCGTTGAGTTTTCGAGAGTTTCAGACAAAGAGACGCTTGTGGCAAAAGGATATGGTAAATCGGCGTTCCCGATACTTGAGGTTGACGGAGTAGCGATGGATTATACTACAGCAAACCAATGGATAAACAATCACTAATAGGAGGACAAAATAGTGGAAATATCACTTAAATTATCAAAAGATTTTGAAAGATGTCTCGAAGACCTTAAGAAAAAGTACGGCGAAGATTTTGAATACCTTAACGGAGTTCACCCGAGTCAGCTCGACTATTCTGAGTTTCTTGATAAGTTCGTATCTCAGGACACGATGGCAGATGCTACCATTGACCCTAATGCAAATGCTAACCATAAAGACATAAGAAGCTTCATTACCGAAAAAGGAAAGAGCGAAGATAAACTTTTCGGTCTTAACAAGATATTTGTTGAAATAAAGAAAAAATGGGGATTAAGAACAGCAAAGCAGTGGCTGGAATGCGAATTCAACAAATCGTTCTATCTCAACGACTCTGCTTCGGCATCATATTTCCCGTACTGTTGGGCTAATGATTTTACGCGTCTTGCCACCGAAGGATTGTTCTTCTTGAATGATTACAATAATCAGCCTCCCAAGCACTTAACTACATATCTTGATGATGTAATAGAGTTTGTAAGCTTTTTATCAAACCGCCAGTCGGGCGCCGTTGGAATGCCAAACATTCTTATTTGGGCATGGTGGTTTTGGAAGAAAGACGTTGAGGAGGGTTATTACACAAAGGCTCCCGATACATATTTAAGACAGAACTTTCAGAAGTTAATATACAGATTGAATCAGCCTTTCTTAAGAATAGATCAGTGTGCCTTTACAAATGTTTCTATCTTTGATAGACCGTATCTTGAATCGCTTTTTGGCGGAGTAGAATTCCCAGATGGTACATTTGCCATTGACCACATTGAAGATTTGATTGAGTGTCAAAAGGTGTTTATGGAAGTAGTAAGCGATGTAAGAGCCGACAATATGTTTACGTTCCCGGTCTTAACTTATTCGCTCTTATATAAAGACAAACACTTTATCGATGAAGACTTTGCTCGTTGGTGTTCAGACCATAACATTAAATGGAGTGACAGTAATTTCTTTGTAAGTGATAACGTTGGCGTTCTCTCAAATTGTTGCCGACTTCTTTCGGAAACTACAAAACTTGACGCATTTATTAACTCGATTGGCGGTACAGCTTTATCCGTTGGTTCTTGCAGAGTAAGTACAATCAACCTTGTAAGAATAGCTTACGAATCAAAGCTTAATAAGAAGAAATACCTTGAAATTCTTAGAGAAAGAGTAGAACTTGACTGCAAAGCTCTTTATAGTATGAGGCATATTCTTAAGAGAAATATAGAAAAGGGCTTACTTCCTAACTATCAAGAGGGCGCTGTAGAACTCGACAAACAGTTCTGTACAATTGGCGGAATCGGAATGTATGAAGTTATGGATATGTTTGGATTAATAGACACAGACGAGTTAAACAACAAATCATATTCGCCTGAAGCCGTAGAGTTTGCGACAGAAATCCTCGACGTCATTAATGAGGTTAAAGATAATTTTGAATGTGACTTTACATTTAATCTTGAAATGATTCCCGCCGAAAACTGTGCTGGCGTAATCTGTCAGGCTGACAATCTTTTGTACGAACAAGATAAGTATTTCATTTATTCTAATCAGTGGATACCTCTTACAGAACAGTGCACTATTCAGGAAAAGTGTCGTCTTGGTAGTTTGTTTGACGCAAAATGTGGTGGCGGTTGTATCGCTCATATTGATATTGAAAACAGATTTCCTACTAAGGATGCCGCATGGGATATGTTAAACTATGTAGCATCGAGCGGAGTTATCTACTTTGCATTTACAACAAAGATTTCAGTGTGTGAAGACAAGCATGCGTTCATTGGCTCACAGCATTGTCCTCGTTGCGGCAAGCCGGTAGCAGATCAGTATGCCAGAGTCGTAGGGTTCTACACCCCCGTAAGTAGTTATCAGAAAATCCGCAAGAGAGAATTTAATCATCGCAAATGGTATAACGTTCTTAATCAGGATTCAATATATGGTAATTAAAGGCGTGACAATGGAGGATTTTTCGAACTATAAAAAACCATCTATGTTTATTGCATTTCCTTGTTGTGATTTTAAGTGCGACAAGGAATATGGGGTGCAAGTGTGTCAAAACGGCGCACTTGCAAAAGCCCCTAATTTAGATATAGATGTAGACATAATAGTAAAAAAATACCTCGACAATCCAATAACAAAAGCAGTGGTTTGCGGAGGCTTAGAAACACTTGATTCTTGGTTAGATTTACTGTTATTTATCAAGAAATTTAGAGAAAAGTCTCAAGACGACCTTGTTATATATACGGGCTACAATAAAGAAGAAATTACAGATAAAATCAACATTTTAAAGCAATTTCCTAATATCATCGTCAAGTTTGGTCGCTATATTCCAAATCAAGAAAAACACTACGATAAAGTTTTGGGCATAGAGTTGGCGAGTCCAAATCAATATGCAGAGAGGATAAGTTAATATGAAAATAAAGGTATCTGAAGACAAAGAATTGGTAGCAAATATTAGGGCAAAACTCAAAGAAAACGGAGGGTTTTGCCCCTGTCGTTTAGAACAGAATGAGGACACAAAGTGCCCTTGCAAAGACTTTAGAGAACAAGGAATAGGGGAGTGCCATTGCGGTTTATTCCTTAAGGTTGAAGAATAATGAAATTTGAAGTAATAAACGATAAAAACATGCCTGTTATGAGCACCGTTTATGTGTCTTGTATTCCAAACAATGATGCAATAAACTCGTTGTCAAAAGCAGGATACAGGTTTAGACTTGATGGGAAGATAATCTCAGTAAAAAAACTTAACGAACAAATAAAGGAGTTTAAAAATGAACAAGGTAATTAAGATAAAATACCACAATCCAAATATAGACAAAATCGAAAAAATTAGCAAAGGTGACTGGATCGATTTAAGGGCGGCGGAAACAGTAAATTTAAAGGCAGGTGAATTCAAGCTTATTTCGCTTGGCGTATCAATGAAGCTACCAGAAGGATATGAAGCACATATAGTTCCAAGAAGCTCATCTTTTAAAAATTTTGGAGTAATTCAGACCAACCATATGGGTATTATTGACAATTCTTACTCTGGTACAAATGATGTTTGGAAGTTCCCCGCAAAAGCAGATAGGGATACAACCATTCGCGAAAATGATAGAATTTGCCAGTTTAGAATTGTAGAAAAAATGCCTTGTATAGAATTCGAGGAGGCAGAAATACTTGACGAAGTAGATAGAGGCGGCTTCGGAAGTACAGGTATACAGTAAAGGCGAAAAAAAGGGGCATGGTAAAACCATGCCCCTTTAAAATTTTATTCGTTTATTAAAACATTATATCTCTCAAATAGCTTCGCAACCTCTTCATCCTTCAGAAGCTTTTTCTGTTGACCCTGATTGAGAGCATCATATACAGTCTGCAAAGCATTTCGTGTTTCTATAATAGCTTCATCGGTTTTCTTTATAAGTGTAATCTTTTTCATGCGTTCACTCCCAATCTCGCCAAAGCCGCCTGATAATCTTCTGCTGTGGCTTCTTCGGCTTCCTGCAAGACTTCATATTCGGCGTCGGTTATTTCGTAAAATCCCTCTCCCGTTTCGCCTTCAGCAAGGTATATCGTTCTTCCGTAAACCTCGCCATTAGTGAGAATGTGTCCTTCTGTAGCTGTCATAATAATTCGTTCCATAACATCACCTCTTATAACAAATTGATTGTCCAATCGGATTTTGTTGCGACAAGAGCGTTCCATTCATTGATATTATTTATTTGCGGTGCAAATTTGAGATTTGATACTTTCGTGCCTTTTTTTATAACAATTATGACGGTGTCCCAAAAATCACGGGAACCATCCCACATTACACCTTTGCCGTAATCTCTGCCGTAACCCTCATATGCTATATAGTATGTTGAAGCCGAACCGCCAACAGGACAGCCGACAAGTGCAAAGCTGCCATTTGGGGTTGTTTGAAATACTTTAACGCTAAATGTTGCATCGGCTGTTGCTGTGCCATTGGCTGTGATTGTGCCGTCACCATTATCGGTAAACGTGATGCCGTTTACTACCTTTGCGGAATCTATATAAGGTTTCGACAAGAGGTTTACTCCATTTCTGAAGGCTTCTATAACTGCATCTTTACTTAAACTGACGGATTTACCGCTTACACTCGATGATAGAGCATTTATAATGCTTGTTATACTTGCTTTTGAAAGTTTTGTGCTGTGCTGAAAGTCTACTGTCTGCCCAATAGTCCCTTCGATAACAATATCGCGCAGTTCATAACACTGTGTAAAAGCATTGTTTAATGATTGTGAACCATCGCTTTTTAATATGAGTTTCTCAACTGTTTGTAATGCTCTCGCATATGTGAATATGGCAAGCGGATTTGCTGTCATTCTTGTATCAACCACCCCTATACCGGTGATACCGTATGCATAGCCGAGAAGATTTGACATTGAACTCGATTTTGAAAAGTCAAGCTTAACTGGTAAATCCCTTAAATCCCCTTTATATTCGGTATTTAAAAACATATTTGACGCATAAGAAGGTGTTATATCATATTTGGGTTTTAAATTCTCATTGTACCAACCTTTGCCTGCGAAACCATGTTCATAGTTCTGTCTTGCGCCGTTCTGTTGAAACACATTCCAAAACTCTTGCTGTTCGTAATCTCGCCCTCGGTCAAACCATTTTTTTGTTACATTCTGCAAATGCACCATGTTCTCGGCTATCGTATTAAGCTTTTCGGCAAAAATCATTATGCTTCACCTCCGATTAAGGTTTCCTGCATTTCGATTATTCTGTCGAGAACAGTTTCAAGGGCTGTTTCGACATCACCGACAATGGTGTCTACATATCGCTTGTTGACAGCTTCGTTTTCATCATTTGGTGTAGCAACCTTCAAGCCTGTTGCGGGGTCAGTAAAATCAAACTCCAAAGAGTATCCCGCAAGCCTCATTGCATATGTTGATATCTCCAGAAACGATTTATAGGGATTCTCACTGTTCATTGCGTTGATATAACCACCGTTTTCGTCGCCTAATAAGTTCATAGCTTTATAGTCGGGGATATGATTTTTCACAAACCCCTCGGTTGCAAATTTTTCGTCGTTTTCGAGATCTGAAACTTTTGTCGGCATAGATTCTTCTATACTTCCAACTTGTTCGCTAATTATTTCTAAGTCTGCTTTATCTGCTTTGTCCGGGACAGCATCTATGTTATCCAGTTGCTCCTGTGTTAAATCCGCGCCAATCTTTTGCACTTGTCCTTCTGAATCAATTTCATACCACCCATCTTCTCCCGCAAAAAGCCCCCTCGTACCCGGATCTGGCACGAGGGTGGGAGATTCAACTTCGGGAATAATTAAAGGATTTTTTGCAATAAAAGCCATATTCTATCGCCTCCTTTTATTTGTTATTTATTATTGATTTATATTCTTCCTCTGTCAGCTTCCCAGCTTTGTAAAGTGCTTCTATGCGGTCTGCTGACCACAATTTTGGATAATATTCCTTTGCCATTTCATAAACTGTCTTTTTCCCTGCCATATTACAATTCCACCCCCGTCATGATTGCGATATAATCAATGTCTGCTCTTAACTGTTCTATTTCGGTTGGTTCTGCTTCGGGTGTGGGTTCAACTTCGGGAATAACACCGGCAACCCACTTCGTCACAGTCATTGTTCCGTCAATTTCCTTTGCAGTTACTTCACCGAATGGAAAATTGGGTGTTTCTATGTTGTCGGGAATTTTCGCCCAACCTTCGGGAATTGTTTTGAAATCTCCCATCTGGTTTCTGTGTGCACCATTTTCAAGTGCTTTTATTTCAACGATTTTCATTTCAATTCCCCCTTTAACACATTGCAACATAAGTATAAGTGTTACCAGACCAATTAAACTTTTTGCTTTCATGGTCTTCTAATGCAAGTTTAACCGAGTTACCTTCCCAAATGGTTGATATTGTGTTCGAACTAACAGAGTTGGATGCATATACGTTTATGTGGTTACCATCACAACCATGCAGAAATGTTGCGGTGTTACTTTGATTATTTGATGCTTTACCTTGTAAGATTATGAGTTTCGGTTCAAAATCAAAGGAAAGCACCACTTCACTCGCAGCTTCACCGCTAACAACACCCACATAAGAACCAGTTGTGATTCTTGCGTTTGCATAATTTGAAATGTTTCCGGTGTGAAGCATTTCGACCCAATTACCGGGAGTTCCTTTTAACACATTACGCATCCAAAACCTTGGGTTGTTTATTATCCAATCGTAAAATGCTAACTGAACGCCGGTTTCCATGTTTTCTTGCGCCGACCTCACACATTGAATTAGATTCAACCTTGATGCTTCACCAGTTGCTGGCGTGTCTTCTGCACTTGCAACTTGATAGAAACCACCGCCCCTTTTCAATGTTTCAAAAAACGAAACATTAGTCACTTCTTTTGCAATTCCACCCAAACCATGTCCTTCGGGTGCTTTTTTCGGCAAGTCTTCCATTGCCTTTGCAATCCCATCTTCAATTCTATTCATATTATCCGCATCAAAACGAGCGAGAGCATCCTGCCCCTCGGGAATAGAAGGTGGATTTGAAGGGTCAGAAACATTAACCCACGTTTTCTTTGTATAAGCCATAAATTTCTTCCTCCTGTTAAACTTTAAATAATGCAACTGCATTTTTTAGATCAATCCAGTACATAATACAAACCAAATCGCCCTTAGCCAAAGTTTTCCCAGTTTCATTACGAACAAAAAAAGATGCTGTGTCATAAGGAACCCTTACTTCAACATCTTTTTCTGGCGCGGATGAGTTAACAACGGTTGCATTTTTCATTTTTACGTTATTTTTGAAATACCCATCGTTTCTCATTTTTTTTAAGAAGAAAGGGTATAATATATCTACAAATTCTTGTATTTCTTTATTATTCATATATTTCTGCCTCCACAACGCTAAAATCTTGTAGAATATTGACACTTGCAATATTTAATGTCATTTCTCCAGAAGCAGACAGAGAAAACCCAGTAATTAAAAACAACTCCTTTGACATATTGTTGTTTGGAGTAGACACTGCCACCAATTTATTAACATCTAAATGGTATAGTGTTACAGACGAAATATCTCCGCTCTTTTGAAGTATTGTATCTGTTTTTGCATAATATTTAGCCAACTCAACACACTGCTCGTCGGAGTAATATTGATTGTCTTCGTATGGTTCTCTCGTTCTCAAGCCTATCTTTTGAACGCAGGTATCGCTCAAAGGGTTACGATTTTGAACTCTTCCTTTAAACTGATAACCGTTTACAACATTGCCCAACACAATAAAATCATTATGAATCTTTTCAAATTCATGGTTCTGAGTAAGACCTAAGAAAGTTTTCTCGTCAACGGTATAATGCCATATAATTTCTTTGTTTGTATCGGTTATGTCTTCTGCCGTATCAATCATAGGTTCTAAGACAAGCCTTCCATTAACATCGTAATATATATTTGCACATAAGATAGTTGCGTACTCTAATAGAACATCTGCCAAAGTTCCGCCTCTTTCAATTACTGCTGTATAAGGACATTCCCAAACGTATTTTGTTGTCGTTATCTTTTCCCCTGTATCTTTGTCTATTGTTACCAACTCTGATTTTTTATCTTTAAAAACGGGTGATAGCAAAGGAGCAATGGGGTCAACCATTTCCTCTTTGCTGTCCGTACTACTAAAATCGTCTTTAAATCTTGACAATCTTAAAAGTTCTCTTGTAGCTAAATACAAATCAGTGTCAATCGAAGTTTTATAGGTGCCAGATAACCTTCCGAACAAAGTGCCATCTAAATACGCCCATTTATCCGCTCCGTTTATCGTGACAGTTCTTGTGCTTGGGTTATAAACATCACTTGGATTGGTAATATAAAAGACTCCCTGTGGAAAATAATAGGGAGTCTTTTCATCTAAATATATGCCCATCCAAAGTTTAAATTTTTGCCCGATCCAGATGTTGTCAAAATCAACAGGAAATGCGTTTCTATCGTTATTTAAGGTCAGGGTGCAACTTCGTCTGCTACCATTTGTGTAGTTAACATTCAAACCTACGTCAATGTTATATAAAGCATTTGTAAATTCAAAATTTACAGATTCGTCTGGGTTTAACCACTCTACCTTGATTGCCGAACGAAAATCCTCTTTTATTACCGTTAAATATCTTTCAAAACTCATTTTATTACTACCTTCCCATCGAATGGTAAGTCAGTAGACAACGTAATGTTGTGCTTAGAATCTATTTTTTTTACGCCACCAATTACAGGAATTAATGAGTCGTTGTTCATCATAAATAGTTGTACTACTGGATTTTCGACGCCGTGTTGGTCGAATAAAATGTTTATACAATTATTTATCCAGTCGCTCACAGATATATGTTTTATATACGCAACACCGCTTTCACCAATGTTAATCTTTTTCCAAAAACCTCCAGAGTATTCGTACCATTGTTTTTCATCGGTGTCAAACACTAATGTTTTTTCACTTAAATAGTCTGATGATAACGCTTTGCGTTCTTGAGACGATAAAGCTCTAACATCTTTAGACATATATTTAGAAACAACATTAAAGTTGTGGTCTATGATTTTCTTTACATCTCCGCCGCTTGCTCCGTTCTTCCAAGATTTAATCATTAGTATCATCCTCCTCTGCATAATATATTTTTCTGCCCAAATTAGACTCTTGTGTCTGAAGCATATCTTCTTTTGCTGTCCACTTATACGAGTCGTTCCAGCGATATCTTTCATCCCAAACATAATCAATATAGGGCACAACTTCACCTGTTTCTGTAAGCACCCAACTTGTTATATCGGCATTGGGATTATTAATAATTGATATTCCGGATGCCTCTCCTACTTCAGCCCAAGTAATTTTAGCCGTCTTTGCAGACTGAAGTGAGTTGTATTCTGAGATTATATTGATCGGCGCGGTTATTTTGACTTCCCATATATTTCCGTCGATATCTTTCAAGAATTTACGTCTTGTATCGCTTGTTAACTTCTTAAGCTCGTCAATCATATTTGGTGTTTGAACATAACCACCATCAACACAAGAAATATAACCACACAAGGCACTTAATCCACCGCTCCAGTAATTTGCGGTGCCGTATTGAACAGTAGGGTACTTCGTAAAGTTTTGCAAAACCGAAACTACTGCATTATTGCTCATTGGGTCTGTGGAAAGATTTAATTCAAACTTAAACATCTTATTGAGATAAAATACATTATCTTCGTCTGACTCGTCAACAACCAATAAACTCCAATATCCCCAATCTGTTTTTACTTCGCCTGTAATAGACGGAGATAACAAAATGCCATTGTCAGAATGTGTTGTCGCTGGATATAAATAATAAGAATATTTCGTATTGTTTTTCACCATATAGTCGACGATATATTTTTGTGGTTTAGTTTTATCATGGACTTCTTTAACAGTTCCAACATACTCCGTGTATAGGCTGTCTTCGGCTTTTCTTCTGATTTCATATCCTTTAATGTTAGTTGTCAATGAAGAGTTGCCCGCAGACATATCATCCTCATTGAACTTTGCTATCATAAGAGTGTCAGAGCCCCATTCATTTGGCTCTGTATTAATATATTGAAATTGAGACTGGTCAATCTTAGATTTTGCTACATGTAAGTAGTCGCAAATCTGATTTCCTCCCACTATAATTTTATTATATCCCATATGTTACCCCTCCTTTAAGTTGTCCCAAACTCCAAAAGTGGGATAAAAACTTTCACTCGGATATAAGCCTTCAGACGGATAAATACAGTCGACAACCTTTCCTTCGTAAACGTTGAATTCAATACTATAGTCTCCGTCATCTGTTTTTATCAACGGCGACATGAAAATATTGTACCAAACATACATAGAGGGTATGTTTGTCACGGCATAGCTTGCTGACTTAACAACGCCTCCATCTCCAACAACATCGTAGTTAAACGAGCCGTTAGTGTATGAGAGTTCGCGCCTTACCGTATTGCCATTTTCATCGTATCCTTCAGCAACAAACAATATCGCATCGTCTCCCGATTGAAGCTGTGTGCTAAATGCTACGTAGGAATTTTCGTCTATATCTAAGTTTGAATTTACTCCGTAATCGTATACCACTTTGTACGCGTCGGGAATCTCAATTGAACTCTGGTCTTCTATTGGATAGTTTGCTTTAAAGGTTGTATCATCAACGCTAACTACGTCGTCATTTCCATCTTTTAAGACACCGGCTATAACTATTGCCTCATTCCAGTCCAGTATGATCGCCGGTTCGTTTTTCAAAGTTTCTAATTTGAAGTCATTACTTAAAAATGTAGAAGAGTAAGAGACGGTAAAGTATAGTGGAGGGAAAGTGATTTTCGCATTGTTCTGCGTTTCAATATAAACCTCAACAGAATAATTTCCGCCATTTAAAAATCCGTCATAAGTGCAAACTATGTTGTCAACGCTTCCGTATATTTGGTTTTTGGTAATTGTATCAACAAATACCTGCTCATTGTCGGTGTCGGTTATTCTCCATCCGTACCTTTTTAACTGGACTCCGTCAATCTGGTCGTATGCCGCCTTGAACGTGCAAGCTCTGCTCGTTAAAGTGCATCCGTCACTTAAGCTTTTATAATCCGTATCAGATGAATATTTATATGAAAACTCTATATCGGGAGTTTTGTTTGCGTAAAAAACCTCTTGATAACTCGTGGTGCTATATCCAGAGTTACCCCAGAGAGTAATAGTCCAGTAATATGCCTCCGCTCGATTAACGAAAGCAGCATTGTCCCCGAGATATTCTTTAATATCTACCGAGAATACTACGTTTCTATTCTTTTCGTCGACAGGATAAAAGGAAGATTTTAAAGTGATTTTACCACTGTCAAAAACCACATCGTTAGTAACAATGTCATAAATCACAATTTGCCAAGCGTTTACCGATTCGTTTCCGTCAACTATACAAGAAAACGGAATTTCGGCAGCACTTATATCAATGGTACACTCTTCTTTATTTGTACTCGGCTTCATAAATTTTGGTTTATTTAACACCACATCACTTCCTTTCTTTTTTAATAAAGTAGGACTGCCCTACAATAGTAAAGCAGTCCATAATTACATTTACTTATGTGTTGCCACATATCTTCTTAATCCATTAATCCAATCCTCATTGCCTTGTTCGCTAATAGTCAATCCATTGATATGAATGCTATTGTCTATAACAGTGCTTTGGCTGTTTGAGTTAGAAGATGAAGCATAAGACGACACTTTGCCAATATTGCTCCAATCCCAAAGGTTTCGCAAATTAGCCATTTGTTCGCGGTTGAAAACAATACCTCCGGCACCAACGTTGCCAATAGTGGGTCGATCAATAGGAATAAGGCGGCCATTATTGCTTATGAAAGCCTCAAAGCCGTCTTCGCCCATCAATGTTACTCCTCCAGACGTATAGCGAGTTCCATCGGCGTCCTTCTCGTCTATTTTTACCGACCAAAGTCCCGACGCGGAGTTGTAGCTAGCGCCTTCAGTATTCGGTGGTACAACTAAATAATCTCCTCCCGCAGTTTTTACAACGTCGCCAACGTTTGTTCCTTTGGGTGCATTACCATCAGATCCAACTTGTACAGTCTTGCCGCTTGACGAAGAACTCGAAGAGCCACCGCCAGAAGAAGATGAACTTACGGGCTTGGAATCATAGTTGCCACCAGAACCTCCAATGATTTCAAAATCTCCTCCGGCAGTATGAACTACCGTACCTTTCGGAAGGTCTGGAGTAGTAGTTTTTCCTTTGTTGTTAATATTAACACCGACGGTTGTGCCGTTCGGTAAAGTTGCTGTAGCATTATAGTTTTGAGAAAACGAAGGGGCTTTAGGAGATGAGCCGCCGTTAAGCAAAGTATAAATTGCTTCGGACAAAGACGCGGAAAATGCCGAAATGCTTCCTCCAGTCTCCTCGATAACCTTTTTAAGCTCAGGGGAGGAAACTGTTGAAATTTCTTTTAAAACCTTAGCAACCGCGTTAGACTCTCCACTCAACATTTTTTGCATGTCAGCCCATTTGTTTCTTACCTTCTCTAAGTCGGTTTCGAGATAATTAATCTGCGTTGTTATATCGTCCTGTGCCGACGTAAGTTTGTTAATAGAGTCAACCTGCTCTAAAGATGCTTCCGTTTGTTCTCTTTGGATTTCAGCTTCTGCGAGCTCATTCTGCGCATCAATAACATTTTGAGTGTTTGCAACCCATTGCCACTGACCATTAATAAACATACGAACATTACGTTCAGCAAGAACATTATCTAACTTCTGGCGTTTCTTTGCAACGTCAAGTTCTGCTTTTGCAACTTCGTATTGCTTCATCATAGTCTCATACTGCATTTGATACTGTGATGTTATTTCATCAATAGTTTCCTTGGTCGCATTGAGAATATCTTTGTTGTATTGTTCTTGAAGAGCATTTGCCGACGACTGAATGTCTATTAACTTTTCGTTTAAAACCTCATAGTCTTCTTGATTAAACAACAAGTCACGAGTCTCTTCGTTGAGATACTCGTACATTGACTGCGAGGCTTTTAACTCTTTGTTAATTTCGTGTTGCGCTTCAGCCACAGCATTGGTAACGTCATAATAAGACTGCAACAGTGTTTTCAAAGAATCATATTGACTTGACTTGAGGCCTAAAGCATCTGTTTTATTCTGTATCTTTTCCTCATAGTCTTCAATCAAGTTTGAAATTGTTTCGATTACACTGTTTTTGGCTACCGAATACAACCTTTGATTATTTTCTTCTATTTTCTTGACGTATTCCTCATAAGACAAAAGACGCTGCTCGTATGCATCTTCGATGATTTTGGTCTGCCTTTGTATAGCTTTTATTTCACTATCTCCATAAGCATCCCAATCGTTATAATGGTTTCTCGCATCAATGTAATCATCAATATCGGAGATAGATTTCTCCATCGCATTTTTTCGAGCCTCAAAGATTTTTTGTTCTATTTCCTTGATTTTCTCTAACTCGTTCGGGAATTCAGTTTTGAATCTCTCAAGAACTCGTCCCCACGCATCAACTTCATTGTCACCGTATAACTCCCAATCATTATACGCGTTTCTTTCGCTTATCCAACGCTCTGAATTAGAATAAGAGCCGTCAACAATTGATTTTTGAGCACTCCACCAAGCTTGAGAAAGATTTTCGATTTCGTCTTTATACTTTTCCGGGTCTAATGCACGAAGACGCTCCGCTTCATTGTGATACTCATTTTGCAACTGCTTATAGTAGGATGTTGTGTCGGTAAACGGATTTGCCGAGAGTGCCATATCACGAGCATACTCAATGTCGCGAATAATATTTTCGTGCTGTTTTGAATAGAAGTCAAGTTTACTATTCTGAGCATCCCACCAAGCTTTTTGCATAGCTTGAACTTCATTAGAACTGTCGTCATAACCCATAGCACGAAGTCGATTTGCTTCTTCTTGAGCAACAACTTGAATTTGGTCATAATAACCAGTAACATCAACGTCGTCACCGTATAATTCTTTTTGCAAATCAATCTGGTGCTCGACATCTTTGATGCGATTATCAGCAAGGTCTCTGTAAGCTTCGTTGATTTTGCCCGTAATGTCAAGACGCTCTTCTTCTTTCTTTGTGAGATTGTCATAAGCGTATTCCAGCTCTTGAATATACTTCGTTTCGTCTTGATGTATTTTATAACGATTTTCCGCATCTTTGAGGTAGTTGTCGAGAGCTTCGTTTTTAGACCCACCAGAGCCTTTTCCACTTCCAAGTCCGCCTTTACCAATACCCGCAATTGCATTTTCTATGGCTTTGATTTTAGCTAAATACGCCTTGTATTCGGATGTTTCAGTTATATCTACCCAGTTGCCATCTCTGTCCGTATATCCTGTTTGAACTTCTCCGTTAGCTAAATCTTTGGCTGCCGCAACCTTAACATATTTAGCTGCTAACTCGTCTGCGGTTGTTCCTTCTTCTTCTAACTTGGAAATCCAAGTGGTTAAAGTTTCAGTAGCGCTCGCTTTAAGATTTTCCAATTTTGCACGAGCAAGGGCTTCAAATCCTAATGTGTTTAGGTTGACTTTACCATTTTCGTCGACCAAAGTAGCAAGGAGCTTATCGTCCACTTCTAATAGTTTCTGGGTCGTGTCAACAGACAGATAGCCTTTTTCGTTATATTCGTCTATGGCAGATTGTACGGCGTCATATCCCTCTTGGACTTTGTCCATTTCTTTGTTAAAATCCTCTAACGAATATGTCACTTTATCGGTGTTCTCAATGCCATCTTGTAAGCCCTTTAACCATGCCTCGGCATATCGTTTGCCGTATTGTTCGGCTGTTTCCCCGTCTTTCATCTCGGGAGGCACAAATGAGAAACTTTTATCCCAAAAGTCGCTTAAATCTTCGTCTGAAATAGAGCCGACAACCGCCTTAGCAACATTTTCTGACAAACCTTGTTCAACAAGTCTGTTAAGTAAAATGTTTCTTTGCTGTTCTGCATTAAGCCCCTTAAATGCCTCTCTTGTACCATTTAAAGTATAAATGTACAAAAGATATGCATCCTGTGTTTTCTTTAATTGCTCATACCGAGTTTTATCTTCTCCCTCAAGCTCAATGCCCGCATTAATTAAATCTTCGTAAGCATCAACAACAGGGGAGATGAGTGCGTACATTTCTTCTATCCTATTAGAAGCCTTATCTCTGTTCTCTTTGTATATCCATTCTGAGTTTTTGTTTAGATTTGGATTGTTCAAGGCTTTTTCGGCTACATTGTATGCGTCTATAGCCATTTCAAGTTCTTCAGCAGGAAGAACGTCTACTTTATATGTGTAATTTCCAGAAGATGTGGTCTGCTCTTTATATTCACTATCAACCTTTGTAGTTGCATTCTTTTTGGAATCTTTTAATACGTCTCTTGCGTTTTGCGCTTGCTCTTGTTGTTTGAGAGCTATTTTTCTTGAAAGCTCTTTATTTGTTTTCTTTAAAGTCTCTAACTCTGACTCTTCAGCGATTGATATCGTTCCGTTGTCTGCGAGCTTTTGCAGTTCATCGAGCCTTTTGGTCGTTGCTTTGAGTTCGTCCTCCAACGACTTTAATTCTTCAGTAGTTGCATTAAATTCTTCAGTAGATTTTTGAAGAGCTTCTTGCAATTTTTCGGTTCTGTGAATAAGATAATCAATGCCTTTAACTATAGCAGTAATTGCTAGTGATATAAGTGCAGACGCGAGCATGTTTCCAGCAACAGAAAGTACTTTCATTCCTATTGTTGCAGCCTTTGTAGCCTTTGGTATAGCGTTTATGTCTACGGCAGCACCCTTTGCGGATTTTGCGAGGTTTCTTGCGGCTTCAGATGAATTACCCATCTGCTCTTTTAGGGCAGTTAAATATGGAGTTCCGTCTTTAATAGCGTCGTTGAATCTAGTCAAGTCTTCAATATCAGATTCGCTTACAATGCTTTGAGGTTTGAAGAAATCGTCAATATTTGATGCTATTTTTGTTTTGCCGGTTGTCAAATCTTGAATTGTTTTGAGTATCGTACTAAAAATATTGCATTTCGTGGATGAACGAGTCTATATGATTGACAACAGCCTTTAAATATGATATAATTCCAATATATTCTAAAATTATGGAGCGATAATAATGATAGTACACAACTATTGGTGTAACAAATGCGTAGAGCCTTACGCATTTTCCGAAGAAGGAGAGAGAGACTTAGTTACTTGTCCCGTATGCCATAATAAAATGGAGTACATATGCTCCGAAGATATCAATGAGGAAACACAGTTAGTTACAAAAAAGTGGTGGGACGAAGAAAGACAAAAATCTCACCCTGAAAATAAATCATTTAAACCTTCAACCCCAATAATAACCTGTCCTTATTGCAAATCTACCAACACCAAGAAAATTTCTGGATTATCAAAAGCTGTAAGTGTTGGTCTTTTTGGCATATTTGCTTTGGGTAAAACTACAAAACAATGGCATTGCCAGTCATGTGATAGCGATTTTTAAGCATAAAAATAAGACACCTTTGCGGGTGTCTTATGTTATTTATATGGTTAATTTCTAAACATTAGGTTCTGCGTTATCAATAATCTGCCGAAATTCAACGCCGGACGATGACAGCTCGTTGATAAATTCAATAATTAAATTAAACATATCAGGAACAACAGAGCCTATTTTAATATATGCAATTTTGTCTTTGTCAAAATAGAAAAATTGGTCTGCTTTTACATAAGCATCTCTATTATCATAACTAGCATCATTTATAATTTTCTCATCAGCCATTATTGACAGGTTTCCTTGATACTTTTTGAGCTTTTGCTTCTTCTTCTCGGAGTTGGCTGACGACATAAGTAATCCTACAAAGTCATAGCTATAAAACCCTTTAACAGTTCCAGCGGTATCGTCCAACACAATAAAGGGGTGCTTTCCAATAGAATATTTGTCTTTGGCATCATAAATTAGCAAGATATCTCCAATTTTACACATTTGTCATCATAATCCTTTTCAGCTTTAGTAATCTCAAATTTAGACGGAATATCCACAGGTGTAACATTTTTAAGTGCTTCCGTCATTGAGATAGTATCTTTTGCAAAATTGATTTTAGAAAAGTCCAATCTGCAATAATTGCCTTTGTTTGCAATCACAATGTTACCTCCTTATTAATTTATTCTAATAGGTTTCATTACGCCACTCATCGTCTTTTTTGATAGGCGGGTTTACAGGAGTTATTGATTTGATTTTTGCAATATTATCTTGTATTAAACTTGCTAACATAACATCAATATTATTTACATTTGTCATAATTCAAAACTCCTTTCGATTTTGTTCACCATTATTATACATTGTTTAATTAAAAAAATCAATAGCAAATTTTACATTTTCAAAAATTTGATTAAATGGCATATCTCTGTAATCATTATATGCTATATGAGGAAAATGAAAATAGAATTTTCCCAATAGAATTTTCCCAATAGAATTATGCTTCGTCTCCGTTTCTTTCCACTTACGGTTAGGAGAAAACCTTGCCATTTTTAACGATTGGCAAATCGCAGTACCGAGTGCATCTTAGCCAAGCATCGTTTCATATAACTTGACCCACGA
>JAEIGA010000806.1_pt1 | contig 46633 bp, 40 predicted proteins | sample 9270691 | NCBI WGS metagenome assembly JAEIGA01 (sample SAMN17057246, study PRJNA624740) | gut metagenome | biome: biome; isolation source: fecal sample | host: Bos grunniens | place: China: Xizang | collected 2019
CACGTTCAGTCAACGCTGTTGCGTCACGCGCAAGAAGAAAGAAGGTTTTGAAACTTGCCAAGGGTAACTTTGGTTCAAGGGGAAACGTATGGACAGTTGCGAAAAACACTGTCGAGAAGGGTTTGCAGTATGCTTATGCACACCGTCGTGAGAAGAAGAGAAATTATCGTTCATTGTGGATTGTTCGTATCAACGCTGCAGTTCGTATGTACGGTATGACTTATTCAGAGTTTATCGGTAAGATGAATGCAAAGGGTATCGCCCTCAACCGTAAGGTTTTGGCTGACCTTGCACTCAACGAGCCAAAGGCATTTGAGGCAATTGTTAATGCAGTTAAATAGTATCTCTCACTCTTGAGAGGATGGGCTGTTCGGTTACGAGCAGCCCTTTTTGTTTGGCGTGACGAGGTTCGAGGGGAGTAGGGCGGAGTAGGGAATTTAGGGAAAGCCCTGTCACGCCCTGTCACGTCCTGTCACGCCCTATCCAAAAAAAAGGACTGCAATTAAGCAGCCCTTTAACATCAATATATGTCGATAAAACGCCGTTAGAGGTTCTCTATGCAGTAGTCTACCATCTTCTGGCGGATGTTAGCCATATCGTCGGGACGCATCGAGTGGTTCTGGTCGGGGTATACCATCATATCATACTGCTTACCTGCGCGGTTGAGGGCGCGACACATCTCCATACTGTTCTGGAAGTGTACGTTGTCATCAGCCGTGCCGTGGATGATGAGCAGGCGTGTGTTGATGCTCAATCTATCTGCAAAGTTGATAGGCGAGTTGTCGTCATAGCCAGCAGGGTTGTCCTGTGGCAGACCGTTGTATATCTCGGTGTAGATAGAGTCGTAGTATCGCCACGATGTCACGGGAGCCACAGCGATAGCCATCTTGAAGAGACCATCACCCTTGAGTGCGCAGCCCAACGCCATAAAGCCGCCATACGACCAGCCGTAGATGCCTATGCGCTTGCCGTCGACAAATTGTTGCTTTGCGAGGTGGCGCGCAAATGAGAGCTGATCCTCCACCTCGTTGTAGCCGAGGTTGGCGTATGTCACCTTCTTGAACGCCTCGCCACGGTAGCCTGTGCCACGTGCATCGCAGCAAGCTACGATATAGCCGTTGCGTGCCATAGTCTCCTCCCAGTCGGTAGTCCAGCGGTTAGCAATCTGCTGTGAGCCAGGGCCAGAGTACTGTGTGATAAGCACGGGGTACTTCTTGTTCTGGTCGAACTTCTCGGGGTAGATGAGGAAGTATTTAAGCTCGTCGCCACGCTCTGTGGTGAAGGTGTAGTAGTTGCGTTGGTAGTCGGGCACACGGTCTGTCTCTGGCTCAAGCATTAGTGAGCGCACGGCGCGACCCTTGGTGTCATATACCGCAGCTGTAGGGTAGCAGTCTGTTGCCGAGTGCTCTGCAGCAAAGTAGCTCATATCGCCCGAGGGATATACTCTCCAGTAGCCACGCTTCGAGAGCAGACACACCTTCTTCTTGCTCTTGAGGTCAATAGAGTAGAGGTGACGCTCCTCGGGAGATTGCTCCGTAGACATATAATATATGGTCTTCTTGTTGGGCGACACGCCTATTAGCTCTGTCACCTCCCACTCGCCAGAGGTGATAGCGCCCAGGCGACCCTCTGTTGTCGAGTGTAGATATAGGTGATACCAGCCTGTTGTTGTCTCCTCGCGCACGATGAAACGCTCGTCGTCGATGAATGTCACTGTGGCATCGCTTGGACGCTCCACGTAGCGGTCATCGCTCTCGTCGTAAATTATGCGCTGTGTGCCGTCATCCTCAACCATAACCACCTCAAAATGGTTCTGAAGGCGGTTTACACGGTAGAAGAAGAGCTTGCCAGCAGGTGTGTAGTCAATGCGCGGAATGTACTGGTCGACATTTTCGCCGAGGTCGATGTCGCGTGTCTGGCGTGATGCCACGTTGTATACGTGCATCGTTACGCGCGAGTTCTCTTCGCCAGCTTTGGGGTACTTGAAGCGGTATGCCACATTGTAGAGGTTGGTGTCGTAGCGCATCATCTCGAACTCCTTTACGCGACTCTCGTCAAACTTGAGGTATGCTATCTCCTTGCCATCGGGCGAGAAGGCATAAGCACGCGTGAAGCCATACTCCTCCTCATACACCCAGTCTGTTGTGCCGTTGATGATGTGGTTCCACTTACCGTCATCGGTGATGTTGTATATCTCGTTTGTTGTGAGGTCGTAGATGAACAGGTCGTTCTGGTACGACATAGCGAGATACTTCGAGTTGGGAGCAAAGGCTATGTCGCGCACGTCGTCAATGCGTATCTTTGACCCATCGGGGCAGGCTACGTAGTAGTCCGATGTGAAGGAGTGGCGATAAATCTCTTCGCGTGGTGACTTGCCGTCCCACTCCTCATATAGAGCCATTGTGCCATCGGGTGACTTCACGTACGACAATAGCACCTTGTCGTTGCGGAATACCTCTGTGCCCTCTGACGGCTTGGCATAGTCGTACATAACCACGCGCTTGCCATCCAGCTCCATATACTTGTTTGTGCCAGCTACGGGCGTAAGGCTTGCGGGGTTAACATAGTCGGGGGCATTGCTTGAACGCTCCTCGACCATCTGTAGGTAGCTTATCTGCGCCGACGCAGATACGGCTACGGCAATGCAGGCTATTGTGATAAGAGCTCTTTTCATACTATTTAGTTTTAGGTTTAGATGCTTTGTTGTCAATACATTAAATGTCGTCTATCGAGAAGTCGTAGCTCAAGCGTTTACCCGTCGTGAACTTCGAGTTGTCGAGCTTTGAGTTGAACTGATCCACCGTCACGCGTATATTCTCCTCGTAGGGTGGCATCAGCAGGTCAAAGTTAAGCGCGTAGTTTATCGCTGTTTCAATTATCGTCACCAACGCGTCGCGGTCAATCTTGCGTGTGCCAAATGCCATCGGGCGCACCAATGTCTGACGCTTACCCTCCACCCAGAAGCTCTTCTCGCGGTTGATGAAGATGCGACCAATGAGGTAGCCCTCATCAGCGTTACGGTTGTACTTGAGCGAATCCGACAAGAAGTTATAGATGTTGATAACGCCCGAGTAGGAGTTTTGCTTGTCATCGCGCACATAGTTGTTCTGCCAGATGATGTGATTTGAGTCGAACTCGAATACGTCGGTATGCATCTGGAAGAGCAGTATGTCGCTTGCCACCTGCAACTGTGCCTCGAACTTGCCACGGTCACGATACTCGATGCGCACACGTCTGTCGAGCTTGCCGTCAAGCTCATCATCAATCTCCGATGCCATCTCGAAGAGCGTCTCTTTAAGCTCGTTGAATGTCGAGAAGGTGTTGTCGAAGATCTGTTGTTTGAGGGTCGATTTGCGTACTATCGACTCCAAGATTTTCTCTCGTAAGGTACTCATATAATTTAGTTTTTATTCTCTAACGTAGTCTTATCATCTGTCCGTCGTTCAGCGGGTCGGATGCGCGCATACGGTTAAGTTTCGATAGCTGGTCGAGGCGTATGCCATAGTGTTGTGCCAGCTGGTATAACGTCTCGTTGCGGTGTGCCGTGTGGTCTACAGCATCGCCCTTCCAGCGTGCCGCTTTGCGCTCGATGTAGACGATGTCGCCCGCCATAGGCTGTGCCGTGCCTCCCACGTCGTTAAAGCGGCGCAGTGTCGATGACGATATGTCGAAGAGCTTACCTATGCTCTCGTAGGTGTCACCCTCTTTGGCTACGATGTGGTGTGCGCCATTTGTGAGGTAGACGTTGTAGCCGTGATATGAGTTTATTGTCACGCGGAAGTTGTCGGGGTCGAAGCCCGCCTCTGTGCTGGTTGTTACGCCCAATGTCGCACTATTTGCAGGAGTCTCAACTACGGGTGGCGTGGCTGCGGGTGCTGTGATACCCACCTTCTCGGCTCTATATTGGTCGTATAGTGCCAAGCCATCCTTCTGGTCGAGAAGGTATAGACGCTCCTCTTCGATAATCTTTATCAGTCGCTCGGCATAGTCGGGTGCTGTGGCATAGCCAGCAGCCTTAAGACCGTGTGCCCAACCCTTATAGTCATCAGCGTCGAGCGCGAAGAGCGCGTCGTAGCGTTTGTTGACGTTGAGAAACTCGGCGTGGTCGGCATACGACTCATCGACGGTGGGGTAGGCGCGGAAACACTCTCCCTTCTCGTCGTCGTCGTGATATACGCGGTTACCCGTCCACGTCGACTTACACTTTATGCCGAAGTGGTTGTTCGAGCGTTTTGAGAGCTCGCTGTTGCCAGCTGCCGATTCGAGCAGTGCTTGCGCCATAGTGATACTTGCGGGAATGCCATACACCTCCATATTATCAATGGCGAGATGTCGCCAGCGTGCAATATACTCATCGCGTGTCATACGCTCCTGTGCCACTGCATCGTGTGTAGATACAATAACACAAAAGGCGATAATTAGTAGCCTAAATGTTGCTTTTAAGGGAAAATTCATTATATTTGTAATTAAATTCGGCTTTACCTATTGCAAAGGTAAGATTTTATATGGAATAAACAACAAAAAATGGCTACTATGTTTACGGAAAATGCAAACAAAATCTTCGTCCGCTCAATTGAAGATTACCATAAGTGGGATAATGTCGACCAACCTATGGCAAACCCCTATGCTGCAGGCTCGCTCGATGCTCTTCTGTATGAGAAAAATTGGGTGGATGCCGTACAGTGGCACCTCGAAGATATTATCCGTGATCCGCAGATTGACCCAGTTAAGGCTCTTGAGATTAAGCGTCGTATAGACAAGTCTAATCAGGTGCGCACCGATATGGTGGAGTATATCGACTCGTATATGCTCGACAAGTATAAGGATATAGTGCCTTTGGCTGATGCTCGCCTTAACACCGAGACCCCTGCGTGGGCCATTGACCGCCTCTCTATCCTCGCCCTCAAGATATATCATATGAACTGCGAGGTGGAGCGCATAGATGTCGACCAGCAGCATCGTGATGCTTGTCAGAAGAAGCTCGACACACTCCTTCAGCAGCGCGTAGACCTCTCTACGGCTATTGAGGAGCTTATTGAAGATATTGAGGCGGGACGCAAGTATATGAAGACCTACAAGCAGATGAAGATGTATAACGACCCGTCGCTCAATCCTGTACTCTATGGCAACAAGCAGTAAGCAACCCAATTTTAAGCGTATACTCCTTATACGACTATCGGCACTTGGCGATGTTGCTATGTTGCCACACGCAGTGCGCGCCTTCCGCGAGGCATACCCAAAGGTGGGTGTGACAATACTTACGCGTAGCTTCCTGCGCCCGCTGTTTGATGGTCTCGACGTGGAGTTTATCTTCGTTGACACCGATAAGCACCACCGAGGATTCTGGGGCTTGTGGCGACTTGCAGGCGAGATTAAGGCGCACGGTGTAGATGCTGTTGCCGATGTTCACGGTATGATACGCTCGTCGATTTTGCGCTGGATGTGCTTCCTGCGCGGTGGTATCCCCTTCCGTAAGATATATAAGGGTCGCGTAGAGAAGTGGTTCAGAGTGGGATATAGCAACCATGAGGCTGTGCCTCTAACACATAGCGTTGTGCGCTACTGCAACGTATTGCGCCGCTTTGGCTACACCTTTGATGACCCTGCACCTGCCAAGCGCGTCGTGCACGAGTCGCCCGTAGGTAAGAAGAGTGGTCGCTGGGTGGGCTTTGCTCCATTCTCGGCACATCGTGGCAAGACCTACCCCGCAGATTTATCGGAGCAGGTGGTAAGCTTGCTCTCGGAGCGTTTCGATAGAGTTTTTATACATAGTGGCGGTGGCAGCGAGGCGGAGTTTGCCGAGCGTATGGAGAGCCAATATCCCAATGTCACAGCCCTGTGGGATCGTGTAAAACTCAAGGAGGAGCGTGACCTTATCTCCAATCTCGACTGCGTGATTACTATGGACTCGCTCGTGATGCACCTTGCGGCACTCCTTGCCACACCCACCGTGTCGGTGTGGGGTGCTACACATCCCGAGTTTGGCTTTATGGGCTATGGTATGGATTATGAGGGTGTGTTGCAGGAGACTATGCCGTGTCGTCCCTGCTCGGTCTATGGCAATAAGCCGTGTAAGAGTGGTGACTATAAGTGCTTGCGCGCCATCACTCCCGATATGATTGTCGAGCGCGCCGAGTATATGTGCAGTAAATATGGTTTCGTTGAGTGTAGCGTAGACGAGCAGTAAGTATAGCTGCGGTCATTGCATATCAGATACAACGAGAGGCTGTCCAACAAGTAGTTGTGACAGCCTCTTTGTCGTTAGATGGTATGTTGTTTATTGTAGCGCAGGCTTTGTGGTATATATAAGGTGTTCAATCTCGCGTAGCGGGTTGCGCTGACCCTCCTCGGGTGAGTATAGTGCGAAGACGATTGTTGTGAGGCGCGATGTTTTGCGGTTGAGTGTGGTGTAGCTCACGTAGGGGCCTCCCATAAAGTCGCCATTTACCTCCCACCAGCCGCGAAGCTCTATCCACTCGGTGTTGTCTACGGTGACGGTGTTGATAAAGGCGGGGCCGTCCTCATTTATGCCCATATATGAGCCTTTGAGCTGTCCAGGTATTGTCGACAGGCGGTTGTCCAATGTGCGCACGAGCCACTCGGCCGAAAGCTCATCCTCCGAGGTGTAGTCATACGAGTAGGCAAAGATATACTGCGCCTTCTTCTCATAGTCGCGTATATACCACAAAAGCTCCTTGTCGGCGGTTGTCGCCTTGTAGTAGTTTGCGGGTATAAGCATCTCGAAGCCTGTGTGTGCCTTAAAGTCGTTGATAAGCTCTGGTGAGTGGTGACCACGGTAGTAGCTGTTGCTGGCATCGCGCTCGCCGCTCTCGAATAGGTCGCGTATGGCTGCTGCCGAGTGCTCGATGTAGAGTGCTGCTGTGGCACTGTCGGGTGCCTTTATAGTAACCACTGTCTGTGGACGGGCGTAGACGTTGCGTGCAACACTTGTCGACGGTGTGTCGTTTATAGCGTCGATGTTCAGGCGCAGGATGTTGCTGTATTTAAGGTCTATGTCCGATGTGTTTTGGCTATTTGCCTGGCGCACGATGTTGAAGTAGCCCTGCGGACGTGTCAGCCCTATGGCATCCTCCTCAAGCATATCGCATACGACCATCGACAAGTCGCCCTGCCACGCAGCGTTATCACATATCACAAATACGTCATAGGGTTCGCCTGTGGTGGTCTTTGTCGGCACAGTATTTATGGTGGTGCACGCACCCACGAAGAGTATCGCTACAATGGCGAGAAGTTTGTTTATAAGGTGTGTCATAGTGTGTTGTTTTTGCATTATGTTACAAAATGTGGGCAATTTTTCAGGATGATTGCCATACAAAGGTAGCTATATTTCTCAAATTGCGAAAAAAAAGTTACTTTTGTGCGTTAAAAGAGTAGATTGCGGCTCACAGGAGCAGTTTAGAGAGGATGCGTATAGACCCGCCCAAAATAGTTAAGAGGCTCTACCCCGAGATGATATGGCGTGTGGAGGATGACGAAGGTGTATATCTCACCTTTGACGATGGCCCTACGCCTGGTGTTACGGAGTGGATACTTAATATGTTGGATAGATATAACGCCAAGGCTACCTTCTTTGTGCTGGGCAAGAATGTCGAGTTATACCCCGACCTCTACCAGATGATACTTGAGCGCGGACATAAGGTGGGTAACCACACCTATTCGCACCAGAAGGGGTGGACTATGTCGTTGGATAGGTATGTCGAGGATGTCGACCTCGCTGCCGATATGGTACATTCCGAACTGTTTAGACCGCCCTACGCGCAGATAACACGCGCACAACTGCGCGAGGTGGCAAAGCGTTTCAGGGTTGTTATGTGGAGCGTGCTCTCGCGTGACTATAATCGCAGCCTATCGCCCAAGCGATGCCTGCAAGGTACAATTCGTGATTTAAGGGCTGGCGATATCATCTCGCTGCACGACAGCGCAAAGTCGTTCCGTAATACCAGCTACGTCCTGCCGCAGCTACTGCGCCACGTGCGCGAGCGCGGCTTGGAGTGCAAGATACTTGAACTATAATGAATATCATTGTTGCCATAACAGGAGCCAGCGGTGCTATATATGCGCGCCAGACACTTGAGGTGCTTGCCGCCTCACGCGAGGTGGAGCGCATCGCCCTTATATTAAGCTCATCGGCTGAAGATGTGTTGCGCGCCGAGGGTGTTGAGCTGCCGCAGTGTGAGCGCGTGGAACGCTTTGCCAACGACAATATGTGGTCGTCGGTGGCGAGTGGCTCGGCACGTTGGGATGCTATGATTGTCGTGCCTGCCTCTATGGGTACGGTGGGACGTGTGGCGGCTGGTGTGTCGCAGACACTCATCGAGCGTGCTGCCGATGTTATGCTCAAGGAGCGCAGACCGCTTGTTATGGTTGTGCGCGAAAGCCCCTACTCGCTTGTTCATCTACGCAATATGACTACACTTACCGAGGCTGGTGCTGTCATTATGCCCGCATCACCCTCATTCTACTTCAACCCATCGTCTATTGACGAGCTTACGATGACGCTCGTTATGCGTGTTGTCGAGATGGCGGGCGTTGGTGTCAGTCACCGCGCGTGGGGCGAATCACTCCACTAAAATAAATATGTTATATAAAGCGTGCTCGTTGCCATCTACCACTTGAGGCAACAGATATTTCGCGCTCGACGATGCCCGTGAGAGCATCTGCTGCGTCGTCGTGGCTGTTTGCACGAAATAGTCGACGGTAGGTCGTTAGGTGTGTGTATAGCTCTGCCCAGCGCAGGTGCCAGCCGCGTGGCATACGCACGTTGTGTAGCACCGTTGCCGAGTTTGAGAGTATGCGCGCCTCCTTGTTGTCGCTCTGGTGAAACCACTCTATGTGTACGCGAGGTGCGAGGCGTTGCAGCGCGCGAGCAAAGCCCCTGCCGCCGTTGTTGCTCTCTATGTAGGCGCGGCGCGTGTCATTCTTCATAAACATTGCTGCAACAAGTCGCTCGGTGTGCTCCATAGGCTCGCGCGAGTAGACGACATCTGTTATATATATCATCCCGTCTGTGTCAATGACATAGGCATAGGAGCATAGATAGTCGCTGCCTGTGTCTGCCGTATCGGTGTAGCTTGCGCGCGCCACAATGTCGCGTGGCAGGGTGTCATACTCGCGGAAGTTATCGCCATAGAGCAAGCCCTCGCGCGACGTGGGGTGTCCCTGATACATCGCCTCGAAACGTTGCGGGTCGAGACGTTGCTTGCTCTTGAGTAGCTCGACACTCTGCTGCTCTGCCCACAGTGCCTCGCCGCGTTCACGAGGGTCGAGCTCTGTTGGCTCCGAAGCCTTCAGTGCCTCGAAGTTGAGGTATAGCCACTGGTTTGTCTCCACGCTCTCTATATCTCTCATTGAGGTTAGCATACGGCACCTCTCTGTACGCATAAGCCTGCCTATAAGATCCTCCTCGTGCCAGCGCGTGAATACTATCAGTTCGCGCGATGCGTTGTGCATACGTGTACGTACTACTGAGGTGTACCAGTCCCAGCAGTTGTCGCGCACAATGGGCGACTGTGCCTCCATAGCATCTTTGTATAGGTCGTCGAGGATGAAGCAGTCTACGCGGTTGCCTGTGAGCGACCCCTCACGACCTACGGATAGTAGCTCGCCGTGGTGGTCAATTATCTCCACCTCGTCCGCGGTGCGTATGTAGTTGGCTGGCTTCGTGCCCCGCTTGATTGTCGTCTCGGGAAATATCGCGGCATACTCGCGCGACTCTATTATTCGCTGTACGCGGCGGTTGAACTTCGAGGCGAGTGTTCCCGAGTATGATGCAATGGCTATGCGCAAATCGGGATTTAGTCCGAGCATATATGCTGGTAGTAGCGTTGTTGCTCCCACACTCTTGCCGTGCTGCGGTGGCATAGATACTATTAGCTTGCGTATGTGCCCACGTGCGAAGCTCTCCAGGATGGTGTAATAGGTGCGATGAAATGCGGTCATCTCCAAAAAGGGGTAGACCTCCATCGAAAAGTCGATGAATGACTCTGTAGTTGTCGTCTTTTCTATTTGCATAGTTTTAGTTTTTTTAGGTGTTAGGTTTTTAGTTTTTAGATTGTTGATTATTAGGTATTTAAATGTATTGTTGGAGTGTATTGAATGAGAAGTCGTTACATAGCTCCTCGCCACCCTCGGTGGTGTGAAACTCCCACCATACGTCGCATAGTTGCTCCACTGCGGGAAGGCGATCCTCTGGCTCGATTGTGCGTTCTCTTCGGACAATTACGGTGCAGATGAGCTTGCAAAAGATGTCCCCGTGAGTCAAATTTATTGAACCACTAAAGAAGTTGGCTGTGCCTATTTCGCTCAATAGCGCGTTGGCAATCTCAAGGTAAAGTTGAGGTGAAATTTCGTACATAGTTCATTTGGTGTAAAATTGTTGATAAAAATTTTGGTATTTAATATAAATTGCTTAACTTTGTAGTGCAAATATATGTTCAAATATTTACCATGTTAATAGAAAAGTACAAAAATTTACTATAAATTTTTTTTATATGGAAACGATTGGCTCACGATTAAGGCTTATGCGCAAGCAGCTAAATATGACGCAAGACCAACTTGCTCAACGACTTGGCATAGGTAAGGCTGCGCTTTCTATGATTGAGACAGGTAAGGCAGGGTTGTCGATTCGCAATAAGAATATCCTTGTTCAAGATTTTAATCTTAACCCTGATTGGATTGAGACGGGTAGGGGTAATATGTTTAATGCAGAGCCCGACTTGACGGCATTTATGCATCGAACAGACAAGTCGCTACCGCTACAGTCGGTGCCACTCTACTCGATTGAGGGAACGGCGGGTCTGGTGCCTATCTTTGCAGAGCAATCAACAGTCAAGCCTGTGAACTTTATACACATACCCAACCTGCCGAAGTGCGACGGCGCGATTTATGTCGTGGGTGACTCGATGTATCCGCTGCTGAAGAGTGGCGATATTGTGTTATACAAGCAGCTGAACAATGTTGAGGATATCTTCTGGGGAGATATGTACCTGTTGTCGATAGATATTGATGGCGAGGAGTATATCACAGTTAAGTATGTCCAGAAGTCGGAGCACGAGGGTTATGTAAGGCTCGTGAGCCAGAATCAACACCACGCCGACAAGGAGGTTGAGGTGAGCCGTATCAGGGCGATAGCACTTATCAAGGCATCGGTGCGTATGCATACGATAGGGTAGTTGTCCGTGCCCAAATACGAAATTAGGCTGTGTGATTGCTTCACACAGCCTAACTTGTTTATGCTCTTTTGGTCGAGCTATCTATCTGCGTACTACTTGCTTATTAGAACGAGAATCCCGCGATAAGCATTGCGTAGTGGTATCGCGTAGTGGGGTTATAAATATAACCGAGCTGCACGGGGAGTGCCACGTTGCCAATCTCAAATTCGCGGTTAAGCATTACGCTTAAGTTGGTTACGTTGAAGCCCTTGGCTACGCTCTCCATATCGCTCTCGAAGCACCAGAAGGGACCCGTCCACGGCGATGCACCCGCAGTAATCTCAATGTCGAAGAGATCTTTGACAGGCTGTGTGTATGCTATCTCGAAATATGACGAGAAGGCACGCTTGCCAGCACGCTTACCCGTCTCGATATAGTCGTCGGGGTGCAGGAAGGTTGTTGCCCAGTGTAGGCGCAGGCGGTCAAAGAGTGTGTAGTCGATAGTAGCAGTGAGGCTATGGTTAGTCATACGCTTATCGAAGAATGGCTTGTTGAAGTCGCTGCCTACGCCACAGAATACATCGTATATGGTGATAAGCAGATTTTCGTGCTCGAAGCCGAGGAAGATGTCAAACTCCTTATAGTCGCTAATAAGTGAGGCGTTGCCCCAGAACTCGACGTAGAACTTGCCGTAACCAAACGCTACGCTTGGCTGCAACGATGGGTCGAGCATCGTGCGATTGCCGCCACGATACGACTGGTCGAAGCCTCGCCACATATAGTTTGAGGCGAGGTCAAAGCCGCCGCCCCACCAAAATTCCCACTTATACTTGTCATCATTGTCATTAGACAGCTGTGTTGTGGTGGCTGTGTTGCTCTCTGCGGCAGAGGTGATCTCTTGCGCCTGTGTCGCACAGGTGAGTACGAATGTGGCAAGGGTAAGAAGAATCTTTCTTGTCATTTCTAAAAATTGTGTTTTAAGGTGTTAGTAATTTAATGAATGATTAGTAAAATATCCACTCGGCGTATCGCGCTCTGCGGTGCCGAGAGGGTGTTGTGACACTCACCGTCCGACCTACTCATCGATTTAAGTTTTACCTTGACACATTACGACTATGAGAGAGTAGATCGGGCGTTATTAGTGTATATTAGCTCTTTGCTTTGCGCTCGTTGTGGCTGCGACGACGCTTGATATGTCGCTGACGCTTGCGATACTTATCTATCTTGCGCCATATACCCCACAGGAAGAGAGCTGTGAAGAAGAGGATGATACCTACGAGCATACCCACCGAGAGGTTATCGCCCTTCACGCGCGACCACATCTCAAGCATCTTGTCGGTGCGGTCACCCGAGTCGTGCATAACGGCGCAACGCTCGATAACAGAGATGTCGGGATACATAACATCGTCGATATGCACGCTGTCAGCACCCTCGATAGGTGTGCCGTCGTTGTGTCTGAAGAGGTAGCTCAAGTCGCATACCGTCTCCAACTCGTCGTCGCGCATAGCGTCGAGCACCTCCTCGGTGGCGATGACGCTCACGTAGCCCGTCATATCCATATTGCGTATGGCATTTTCGGGCATACACATATAGTCGATGAAGTAGCGTGCGGCGCGAATATTCTTGGCATACTTAGGTATCACCCAGCCGTCAAACCATACCACACTACCTTCGTGTGGCACGGCGTATGCGAGCTCCACATCTACCTCGGCAGCCTCCTCGATAGCCCACACAGCATCGCCACTCCACATAAGGTTTATCCACGCCTTCTCCTGCGTCATCATCTCCTTGCCGAAATCGGCCTCCCAGCCTGCCACGAGATCCTTCATACGCTTGAGGTAGCTCTCGACAATGGCAATAGACTCATCCGACGAGTCGAACATAAGCTCGCGGATATACTCAATATTGAGCATCTCATCCTCGCCAAGTGTGCCGTTGGCGCGTGCCTCAAGGGTCTTGGCATAGATGAGCATTGGCGAGTATACATCGCGGAAGGCATCCTTGACGAGTATCTTGTCGTTGAGTCGCTTGTCGAACATCAACTCCCACGACAGAGCCTCCTCGTCTGTGATATACTCCTTGTTGTATAGTATACCCGTAGTACCCCACATATAACCTACGGCATAGTCGTTGGGGTCTTGACCCTCGGGTGCCTCAAGTAGCGAGAACTGCTCCTTGATATATGGCGATATGCAGTCGAAGTAGTTTATGCCCTTGCTGTCGAGCTCCGCCAGGAAGTCGGGTGTGAGTATCGGAAGTATCATCTCATCGCGCATCATACGCTCCACGATATACTCCGAGGGACACACCACGTCGAAATCGGCGTGTCCGTTTTCAATCTTTGCGAGCATAACCTCGTTAATGTCGAAGGTCTGGTAGATTATCTCTACCTCTTCGCCTGTTTGCTCCATATACCAATCTTCGAACTCCACTAATAGGTCTTCGTCGATATAGTCGCCCCAGTTATACACCTTTAATATATTCTCTCGTCCATCATCACACGATGTAGACGCCATAGCCACACCAAGAAGCGTAGCTGCGAGAAGCATAGTCTTAAAAATTCTCTTACTCATCGTCGCCTAATTTTTAAGGGTTATGCGCTGCTCCTCCGCATGCTTTGCCTGACGACGTGCGCGGAAGTTAACAACGATAAGTAGCACCAACACCACTACAAGGATGATTGTAGATAGTGCGCGTAGCTCTGGCGTAAGACCGCCCTTGCGCGCATCGGCATAGATATATGTCGACAGCGTCTGCAGGCCATCTGTACCATTGGTGAAGATGGTCACGGCAAAGTCGTCGATAGAGAGTGTGAACGAGAGCAACAAGCCAGAAATCATACCAGGACGTATCTCGGGTATGATGACGTGTCGCATAGCCTGAAAAGGTGTCGCTCCAAGGTCGAGTGCCGCCTCATAGATATTGGGGTTCATCTGCACAAGACGTGGCATAACACTCAATACCACGTAAGGTGTACAGAAGGCGATGTGGGCAAGGATTACTGTTGTGTAGCCCTGTGTAACGCCCAACGACACGAAGAGCAGGAAGAGCGAGATACCTGTAATGATATCTGGGTTGAGTATAGGCAGGTTGTTCATAAAGTTCACCACACGACGCTTGCGATACTTCATATCGTGAATACCTATGGCGGCTATTGTGCCGAGCAGTGTTGAGGCTACGGCAGCAATAATAGCGATGATAAAGGTGTTTTTAATAGCATCTATGAGCGAGTTATTCACGCCGCCAGAAAAGAGCGATGAATAAAGCTCCGTGGAGAAACCTGTCCAGTTACCCAGCACGCGCGACTCGGTGAACGAGTATATGGCGATGATGATGATGGGTGCATACAACATCAACAGCAATACGACAAGATATGTCGACGAGAGTAAACGCTTTATCATAGCAATCCTCCATCATTAGCCGCCTCTTCAGCCTCCGAGTCGGTGAAGAGCGAGGTTATACCAATTATCACAAGCATTATGAGCGACAACGCCGCGCCATAGTGCCACATACCATTGTTAATATTCTCCTGAATGGTGGTGCCGAAGAGCTTTATGTTGTTCATTGTGAGCAACTCGGCAATGGCAAAAGTAGAGATGGTGGGCATAAAGACCATCATCACACCACTCACAATACCTGGCATAGATAGCGGGAATACCACGCGCGTAAACACCTGTCGCGGTGTCGCCCCGAGATCCTCGGCGGCCTCGATAAGCGAGTGATCCATCTTCTGCAAAACGTTATAGATGGGGTAGATCATAAACGGCAGGAAGTTATACACCATACCGAAGATGAGTGCGCCCTCACCAAGTGGTAGCTTCAGGAAGTCGAACAGGGCAACTGTGGCGAGTGTTCTTACAAGCACGTTGACCCACATCGGCAAGATGAAAAGCATCACAACAACGCGTGCTGTGGAGCTATTCAGTCGCGCGAGGACATAGGCTGCGGGGTAGCCTAAAAGAATACATATAATGGTTGTAATGAGCGCAATACCAATAGAATATATAAAGGTATTTGCCGCCTCGGGCTGGTTTATAAATCGCTGGAAGTTCTCCAACGAGAAGCCTCCGTCCTTCGCCTGAAAGGCGTAGAACATAATCAGCACGAGGGGCACTACAACAAACACTACGAGAAACAATACGTAGGGTATGCTCCAGTTGCGCCTGCGAGAAAAGAATTTTACAAATCTGCTTTGCATTCTCCTTTAAAGGGTTAGTGGCATAGTGCCAGACAACGAAAAAAAGCTGTTACTTACTCTTGACGGGGGTTATACGAAGCTCCGACGGTGCAATCTTGATACCTACCTCGTCCAAGTCCTCCCATACGTCGTGCGTGTCGACATAGATATTCTCGCCATCGTCGGTGCGCACGGTGAGGTGGTAGCGGTCACCCTTATAGAGGATGAAGCGTATGATACCCCATGAGGTACCATCCTCCGAGTCGTCAGTAAGCTCTACGGCGGTAAAGTTAAAGGCTACGTCAACCTCTGCGCCCTGCTCAATGTTCGCCTGCTCTTGGCACTCGAACACCTCGCCAAGTATCTCCACGTGTGTAGCATCCACCATAGTACCCTTTACGTGGTTCTCTGTGCGCTCCTTCTGCATAACGTGGATGTCGGCGGGCTTTATCATCATACCCACCTCCTCGCCAGGTTCAAAGCAGTTATAGTCCTGTATCTGAATTTCATAGCCGTCGGGTGTGTCGACAAACATCTCGTAGTGGACACCCTTGAATATACACGATCGCACAACGCCGTGGAACATAGATGCCTCGGCATTGCGAATGATGTATACATCCTCGGGGCGGATGACAACATCTACGGGGGTGTTCTCGCCGAAGCCCTCGTCGATGCACTCAAACTCCTTGTCCATAAAACGTACCAAGCGGTCACGTACCATTGTGGCATTTAGGATGTTGCTCTCGCCAATAAAGTCGGCAACAAACGAGTTGCACGGCTCATTGTAAATGTCTGTAGGTGTGCCTATTTGCTGAATCTTTCCCTCGTTCATTACGACGATGGTGTCAGAGAGCGTAAGTGCCTCCTCCTGGTCGTGAGTAACATATACGAAGGTAATACCCAGCGAGCGGTGCATCTCCTTAAGCTCCATCTGCATATCCTTGCGCATCTTCAGGTCGAGGGCTGCCAATGGCTCGTCGAGGAGCAACACCTGCGGACGGTTGACAATAGCGCGCGCTATCGCCACACGCTGCTGCTGACCTCCCGACAGCGACTGCACGTCGCGGTGCTCATAGTCGGTCATACCCACCATCTTGAGGGCGCGCTTGACACGCTGTTCAATCTCCTTCTTGTCGACCTTCTGAAGCTTCAGACCGAAGGCAATATTGTCATAAACGTTGTAATTAGGAAAGAGCGCATAGCGTTGAAACACAGTGTTTACTGGACGAAGATGTGGTGGCACATCTGTCATAATCTCTCCATCAATACGAATCTCACCACTTGTGGCGGTGTTGAAGCCCGCCAAGAGACGCAGTAGGGTGGTCTTGCCACAACCCGAAGGACCGAGTATAGTGAGAAACTCGCCCTTCTTTACTGACAAACTGACATCGTCGAGGACAACCTTGTCGGGAAAAGACTTCGTAATGTTGGTTAGCTCGATGATGTAATTTGATTTCACCATTTTGCAAATAAGTATTAGTAGTTAATAAACCCCAAATGCACTGCGCTGTGTGGCATAATGACATCATTGTCAATATGATACATACCCGCTTGATGCATAAAAAAATCTACAAACTATATACCCACAGTATATATTGTACGCAAATATATGAAAAAAAACTTAAAACTATACAAATTGCCAAAAAAAATAGATTTTTGCCCGTTGTTTAGCCGCAACGTGAGGCGTTAGGGCTACCCCAAAAGTGCGACTCTTTGTGGTGTTCTACGACGTTGCAGAAAGTGTTTATATATGCAAAAGTTGTCATATTAAATATCTAAAATCAAGTCTGATGAATAAAAGCGCAGAATAACATTTTTAGTTTACACTTTTTTAGTTATCTTTGCGTCTATCTTGGTGGATGAACCGAAAAAACTTTAATAATATGATTAAACGACTATCTACTATCCTTGTGGCAGCAGCGATGATTCTCTCTGCTACAGCTCTCCGTGCCGAGCAGCCAGAGACGGTAAAACCCAACTATGCTCTTGCCGAGCAGTATTCGCCCGTTAAGGTGCGACGACTTGTGCCACAGACTTTTGTGCGCCCTAATTGGTTTAAGTCAGAGACCAAGATGTGGTATAAGTGGCAGACACGTGATGCCATAACCTATAATATCGTTGACCCCGCTTCGGGCAAGCAGACCGAGATGTGGAATATGGCCGAATTGGCAGAGAAGGTGACGATGGCTATGGGCTACGCCTTCGATGCGCAGCACCTCCCTATCGACCGCATCGAGCTTAAGGACGACAAGTATGTGTTGTTCGATGTTAGCCCTGCCAAGGCTATGGTTTCGCCCAACCTCTATGAGCCGAAGGATGATGAGGGTAAGCCGTTGGTGTTCCACTTCAAGTGGGATATAGCCTCGCGTGAGCTTACGCAGCTTGACGAGCGTGAGGGTCGCTATCCCGAGTGGGCTAATGTTTCGCCCGATGGCAAGATTGCCGTTTACGAGAAGAACTACAACCTCTGGTATATGTCTACCGAAGATGTAGAGAAGCTTATCAAGGATCCCAAGGATACAACCATCGTTGAGCATCCCATTACCACTGATGCCATCGAGTCTAACGCCTACCATTGGTTTGAGGACTGCATCGAGCAGATTAAGCCAGACGAGCGCTACCGCGTATTTTTGCAGTGGTCGCCCGACTCAAAGCACTTCGCTACGGTGCGTAGCTATACCGAGATGCTCAAGGACTTCTGGGTTATCGACGTGCTTAAGGAGCGTCCCGAGCTCTTCACCTATAAGTACCAGATGCCAGGTGAGCAGAGCCCCGACTTCAAGCTCGAGATATTCAACACCGAGGACTTCTCGCGCCGCGAGATAGATATGGCAAAGTACAAGGAGCAGATGTTGTTCGTCTGCCCGCGCGACAGCAAGCATAGCCACGCCTACGATAAGCCGCGCCGCGCTATCTGGCAGGGCGATAACGAGTCGTTCTACGTGTTGCGCCAGAGCCGTGATATTCAGCGTGTTGACCTCTGCCGCGTGGATGTGGCTACGGGCGAGTGTAAGGAGGTTGTACACGAGGAGATGGAGACCTCTATTGAGTACCGCTACCCTGTGCTTGTGAATGGTGGTAAGGAGTTGTTGCAGTGGTCGGAGCGTACAGGCTGGGCGCACCTCTATCGCTACTCAACAGATGGCAAGCTACTCGGTCAGGTTACCAAGGGCGAGTGGCACGTATCCGATATCTTGGGTGTTGATGATGCGCGCCGTGTCATCTACTTCACTGCTACTGGCTACAACAAGGATGAGAACCCATACTACCTCCACCTCTTCCGCGTAAACTACGATGGCACAGGTCTTAAGCAGCTTGACCCCAAGGATTTCAATGGTATGTTCTCACTGTCGGATGATTGCCGTTACTTCACGACAACCTACTCGCGTGTAAACGCTGCCCCTGTATCGGAGCTGTACACTACCGAGGGTCGCAAGGTGCTGACACTCCAAAGCGTAGACCTTGAACCTCTCTTTGCTACGGGCTACACCTATCCCGAGCCCTTCGTTGTTAAGGCTGCTGACGGTATCACCGACCTGCACGGCGTTATGTATAAGCCCTTTGACTTCGATCCCGCGAAGAAGTATCCTATCATCGAGTATGTCTACCCAGGGCCGCAGACCGAAGCTGTCGAGCAGTCGTGGAATGCCTCTATGAACCGTATAGACCGCCTTGCACAGATTGGCTTCATCGTTATCACTGTGGGTAACCGTGGTGGTCACCCCGATCGCTCGAAGTGGTATCACAACTACGGTTATGGCAATATGCGTGACTATGGTCTTAAGGATAAGGTTGTTGCAGCACAGCAGCTCGCGGCGCAGTATGACTTTATCGACATATCGCGCGTAGGTATCCACGGTCACTCGGGCGGTGGCTTTATGTCTACCGCGGCTATCCTTATGTATCCCGACTTCTTCGACGTTGCTGTGTCGTGTGCAGGTAACCACGATAACAACATCTACAACCGCTGGTGGAGCGAGAAGCACCACGGCATTATGGAGCGCGAGAAGGAGGGCGGCGATATTACCTTTGAGTATAAGATTACGGCTAACCCCGAGATAGCATCACGTCTTAAGGGTAACCTGCTGCTGGTACACGGCGACATCGACGAGAATGTACACCCTGGTAACACGCTGCGTGTTGTCGATGCGTTGATTCGCGCAAATAAGCGTTTCGATATGCTGCTGCTGCCAGGTCAGCACCACGGCTTTGGCGATATGAACGAGTACTTCTTCTGGCGTATGGCAGACTACTTTGCCGAGCACCTTTTGGGTGAGCGCGAGACGACTACCGATATCCCGCAGTTGAACAATGACATCTAATAGCTACCATAAATGCGCCATTCTATGAGCTTGAAACAGATATTTATCGCACTGCTTGCTATGGCTGCTGTCGCCTGCGTAAATGACGATGAGCAGCTCCCGCAGGTAGATGCCGACAAGGTTGCTACGCAACTTAAGCGTAAGCCCTTCTATGACCGTAACCCCGAGAGTAGCGCGCCTACATATACCGTAAGTAGCGAGAAGTATCGTCTGGAGTTTGCGGGCTGGGGTGCTGACGACCCTACATTCACACTCGACTTCCCAAAGGAGGGTGACTACCGTCGTGTTGTGCTATGCTACACTATGTGCTCCGAGGGTGAGGGCCCTGCCGACTATGATAATATCGTTATGCTCTACGTGCGTAATAAGGCTGATGGTGTGTGGTATGAGATAGCGCGCGCTATGACCCCATTTGGCGATGAGTTTGACCAGTCGTGGAGTAAGTCCTTCTACATTGACGTTACGGAGTATCGTGAGATGCTGAAGGGTAGTACGGAGTTTAAGTATTACTATGCTGGCTTCGATGCATCCGAGAGGCGCGCACACGCCTTTAGCGTTAGTTTCAACGGCTATGTTGGCGATGAGGAGCAGGAGGTGCTTGGTGCAGAGTGCGTATACGACTCGTCGATAAATCCCAATACGGGCTATCGTAGTTGGGCGTATGGCGTTGCGGGTCACGATATTGAGACCGAGGAGCGTCTTGGTCAGAGAACGCTTACACTCCCAGCTGGCACACGCGAGGTGCTGCTGCGTGTAGCAATCACAGGTCACGGTCACGATATGGGTGATTTCCCAGATATTGAAGGCTATGTACCCGAGAATGCTGCGGAATTTGTATTCAACAAATACTTTATGACCGTGAACGATGTTATGCAGGCTGCGTACGCACCCATTTTCTATTCAAATGCCAACAACTACTACCAGTCGGGTACGTTTATGTATGACCGTGCTAACTGGGCACCAGGTAACCCTATAAATACCCACTACTGGTCACTTAATGTAGGTGCTGCAAAGGGTGCTACAATGAGCATTGATATCGACCTTCAGCGATTTGTTTCGACCTTCGACCAGCCCAATGCCGAGGGCGTAGCAAACTACATTGTCACGGTGTATGCCTTCTATCTGAAGTAGTGGCAATTGAGCATCTATGCTACTTTGATCTAAAAGTGAGAGGTGAGTGTTCGCCTTTCACTTTTTTTTATTATCTTTGCGCTCGATTATATGACTATATAATCACACTCTCGAAAATTAGCTAAAAAAATTATACAATGGCAGTTGAACTGAAAGATCTTACCAAGAGCGATGAGAACTATTCGCAGTGGTATAACGAACTTGTAATAAAGGCTGGTCTTGCCGAGAACTCGGCAGTGCGCGGCTGTATGGTCATCAAGCCTTACGGCTATGCTATCTGGGAGAAGATGCGCGACGTGCTTGACCGTATGTTTAAGGAGACGGGACACGAGAACGCCTACTTCCCACTCTTCATTCCCAAGTCATTCTTCTCGCGTGAGGCGAGCCACGTTGAGGGCTTTGCCAAGGAGTGTGCAGTTGTTACGCACTACCGCCTTAAGAACGACCCCGACGGCAATGGCGTTGTGGTAGACCCCGCAGCACGCCTCGAGGAGGAGCTTATCGTGCGTCCTACATCGGAGACCATCATCTGGAATACCTACAAGAACTGGATTACCTCATACCGCGACCTTCCTATCCTCTGTAACCAGTGGGCAAATGTCGTGCGCTGGGAGATGCGTACACGTCTGTTCCTGCGTACCGCAGAGTTCTTGTGGCAGGAGGGTCACACAGCCCACGCCACCGAGCAGGAGGCTATCGAGGAGGCAGAGCGTATGATTAACGTCTATAAGACCTTCGCCGAGGAGTGGATGGGTGTCCCCGTTATGGTTGGTCACAAGTCGCCTAATGAGCGTTTTGCAGGTGCTGTCGACACCCTCACCATTGAGGCATTGATGCAGGATGGTAAGGCTTTGCAGAGCGGTACTTCGCACTTCCTTGGTCAGAACTTCGCCAAGGCTTTCGATGTTCAGTATACCAATAAAGAGGGCAAGCAGGAGTATGTGTGGGCAACATCGTGGGGCGTGTCAACACGTCTTATGGGTGCTTTGATTATGGCTCACTCCGATAACAACGGTCTTGTGTTGCCTCCAAGGCTTGCACCTATTCAGGTCGTTATGGTGCCTATTTACCGTGGCGAGGAGCAGCGCGTGCAGGCTGTTGAGCGTTTTGAGGAGATTGCCAAGGAGCTTCGTGCCAAGGGTGTCTCTGTAAAGATTGATGGTCGTGATAATGTGCGCTCGGGCTTTAAGTTTGCCGAGTATGAGCTTAAGGGTGTGCCTGTACGTCTGGCACTTGGCCCACGTGACCTTGAGAATGGCACTATCGAGCTTGCTCGACGTGATACGCTTACCAAGGAGGTCGTTTCGCAGGAGGGTCTTGCAGAGCGTATCGTGGCACTTCTCGACGAGATACAGCAGAACATCTTTAAGAAGGCTCTCGACTTCCGCAACTCAATGATCACGAAGGTTGACACCTGGGAGGAGTTTAAGAGTGTGCTCAACGAGAAGGGCGGCTTCATCCTTGCTCACTGGGACGGTACTCCCGAGACCGAGCAGGCTATCAAGGATGCTACCAAGGCAACTATCCGTTGTATACCGATGAATGTAGAGCCCGAGGAGGGCAAGTGCGTATTCTCTGGTAAGCCTTCGCCCTATCGTGTACTCTTCGCAAAGTCATATTAACGGAGTGCGATGCTGCGGGTGTAACGACAAATTTAGCATAAAACTAAAACGAGAAAATATATGAACGCTATTGTTAAGAACAACTTCGAGTTTGAGGGTCAGAAGGGTCACTATGTAGGCAAGGTGCGCGATGTGTATAACATCAATGACGACTACCTCGTAATGGTCGTTTCGGACCGTATCTCTGCATTTGATGTGGTACTGCCCAAGGGTATTCCCTTCAAGGGTCAGGTGCTTAACCAGATTGCAGCCAAGTTCCTCGATGCCACTGCTGACATCCTTCCTAACTGGAAGATTGCAGTGCCCGATCCTATGGTCACCGTAGGTCACCGTTGCGAGCCTTATAAGGTCGAGATGGTTATCCGAGGCTATCTCTCGGGACACGCGTGGAGAGAGTATCAGGCAGGCAAGCGCACTATCTGTGGTGTTGCTATGCCCGATGGTATGGTCGAGAACCAGAAGTTCCCCGAGCCTATCATCACGCCGACGACCAAGGCAGATGAGGGTCACGACGAGGATATCTCAAAGGAGGAGATTATCGCACAGGGACTCGTGTCACGCGAGGAGTATGAGCAGTTGGAGGCATACACACGTGCTATCTTCCAGCGCGGTACAGAGATTGCTGCCAAGATGGGTCTTATCTTGGTAGACACAAAGTATGAGTTTGGTAAGAAGAATGGTGTAATCTACCTTATGGACGAGATACACACCCCCGACTCATCGCGTTACTTCTATAAGGAGGGCTACGAGGAGCGTCTTGCCCGTGGCGAGAAGCAGAAGCAGCTCTCGAAGGAGTTTGTGCGCGAGTGGCTTATGGCAAACGGTTTTCAGGGTCAGGAGGGACAGCAGGTTCCCGAGATGACCGAGGAGGTTGTGTCGAGCATCACCGAGCGTTACATTGAGCTGTATGAGGCTGTCACAGGCGAGAAGTTTGTGCGTGCCGAGGCTGACGATGTCGAGAAGCGTATCTTCGACAATGTATCGGCATACCTTAAGGAGCTTAAGTAGTAGCAGAAGTGCTAATAGAGTAGTAAGATGCAGGTGGAGTGGTCTACCTGCATCTTATTTTATATCCTATGCCGCGTATGGCAGTAATCTCTACGTTTGGGTCGTCTGCAAGCCTGCTGCGTAGTTTCGACACAAAGACATTTAGTGAGCGTTGGTTGTAGTAGCTGTCGTCACCCCATATATCAAGGAGTATGGCGCGTGTTGTGACCACCTGTTCACTATTCTTTATGAGCATTGTGAGCACTGCAGCCTCACGTGCCGAGAGTCGCTGCACCGTGCCATTATGCTCTAATGTCCACTGTTGGGTGTCATAGAGATAGGCTCCGATGTTAAATAGTGTGTTGTCGTCGTTGTGCTCCTCACGCTTCAGTAACGCCTCCACGCGCACCAGCAACTCATTCATTGCGAATGGCTTGCGTATATAGTCGTTGCCACCAGCCCGAAAGCCCTCCACCACGTCGTCTGCACCGCTGCGTGCCGATAAAAATATGAACATCGTGCTGCGACACATCGCCTGCATCTTATCCACCATCTCCAAGCCGTCCATACGTGGCATCATAATATCGGCAATTACCAAGTGGGGGCTGAACTCGCTGAATATATGTAACCCCTCTTCGCCATTCTCGGCTGTGCGCACCTCGTAGCCCGCAATTGTCATAGCGTCGGCAACGATGCGTCTTAAAACTGCCTCGTCCTCGACAATAAGTATTCGTCTACTGCTCATATCGTGGTAGTTTAATCGTAAAACAGGTGCCTTGCCCCATCTCCGAGCGAAGCGTGATGCTGCCTCCGTGACGCTTTACCATACACTTCACGTAGTATAGCCCCAGTCCGTAGCCTTTGGTGTCGTGGCGATTGCCCGTAGATATGCGGTAGAACTTCTCGAAGATGTGCTTCTGCTCACGACGAGGTATCCCCTTGCCATTATCCTCTATTGATATATAGGTGTAGCTGCCGCGCGTCGTAGCCTCTATTTTGACGCGTGGAGCTTTGTCGCAATACTTGATGGCATTGTCGGCAAGCGCGCTTATAATGCCCATAAGGTGAAATCTGTCGGCAACGATGTGTGCGTTTTGCTCTATATCTATCACCCACTGTGTGCCGCGCGACGAGTACTTCATATCGAGTGTTGTGCGCATCTCTGCTACAATCGCCTTAATGTCGCACGACTCATAGCGCAGGGCGGCTGTGCTGTACTCCTCTGTCGACGAGCGCAGTATCTCCTCGACCATTGCTCCGAGGCGTTGTAGCTCTGCTTGCGCCATCTTTAGGTAGTCGTTGCGTTGTGCGGCATCCTCTGCAATCTCGGGCATTGTAATCAGTGCATCTGTTGCAGCGTATGCAGCGGCAATAGGTGTCTTAAGCTCGTGTGTGATGTTGTGCGTGAGGTCGCGGCGTATCTCTTCGATGCTCTTGGCACGAAAGAGCGTGCGTAGTAGCAGTATAAAGGCTATTGTGATGACCGCTATGGATAGCAGCTGTAGCAGCAGCGTGAGGCGCATATTGCGCATAATGGCTGTGTGCGGGTCGTTCACCGTTAGGCGCAGGATGATGGGTGTTAGCGTATGCTCTACGCAGAGTTGCTCGCTGCCTAAATTCTCGCCACCCTTCGCCATCAACACTATCGGCGTGGTGTCGGTGGTGGATAGCACCTCTACCTTATGGTCGGTATGTAGACCCGCCGTGCGCAGCTCATCTTGCGCTATGGTGTATAGACGCTCTATGCTGCCGATGCTAAATGTTTGGGTGCCACTCGGTATCACATACTGCCACCTCACCTCCTCGATGATACTTTCGAGCTGTTGGGTGTACTTTTGTCGCATATCGCGGTATGTACTCACAGCCCACAGTGCCTCCACCAATGCGAGTAGCACCAGCGAGCCTATTACTGCGAGTAGCACGATTATAAAGCGACCACGTTTCATATCACAAAGTTATAAAAAAAATAGGTGCTTCGATGCGCTTGCTGACACATTTAACATTATTTAACATTTGCGTTAACATTGTTTAACACAAAATATTTGGCGTGGCGGTATAATGTCCCTACCTTTGCAATAGAAAAAGAGCAGCTGCAATTATTAACTCTTAAAAACTTTGAACTATGAAACGTCTTATAATTCTTGTCGTGATGACCATTATCTCTGTTAAGCTCTTTGCCGAGGAGCAGAAGCCCCTCTATGTTGTAAATAATAGGGTAGTCTCTGCGGAGGATGTCGCTAAAATTGCCCCCACCGATATCGAGTCGATGACTGTAGTCAAGACCGATGTCGATTTGTTGGTGCAGTATGCCGAGCTTGGCGACACGTCAAATGGTGTTATTTTCATTAAGCTCAAGAGCGACGATAAAGCGGATGTAGAGTATGTGTCAACCGACGTAGCCCCTACATTTATGGGTGGCGACCTAACAACCTTCCGTACGTGGGTTATGCAGAATATACGCTATCCCAAGGAGGCTATCGAGAAGCGTATGCAGGGGCGCGTTACAGTGAAATTTATTGTGGATAAGGAGGGCTATATAAATATGAATCGCCTCAACTTCTTCGATAAGTGTGGCGCAGTGCTCCACGACGAGGTTATACGCGTCTTCGAGAAGTCACCGCGCTGGACACCAGGAATGAATGATGGTGAGCCTGTTGCTGTGAGCTTTATTCTGCCTATTGACTTTACTATCCCTGCCGACTACGTGGAGAACACCACAGCGAAGGGTGAGTAGAACTTCTAAAATAGCGAGGTTAGCACTCTGCCATACATAGTAAAATACCCGACAGAACACTCTGTCGGGTATTTTATTGTGTTGTGTTGCAATGTTTAGAACTGCACGGTGGGAGCAACCTCTGCGCCCTCCTGTGCCTCGAACATTGTCTTCTGGTCGAAGCCAAACATACCTGCAAGGAGGTTTGTGGGGAACTTGCGTGTCTTCACGTTGTACTCCTTAACAATCTCGTTGTACTTTTTGCGCTCTGTTGAGATGCGGTTCTCGGTGCCCTCCAACTGTGCCTGAAGCTCCAAGAAGTTCTGGTTTGCCTTCAGGTCGGGATATGCCTCCGAGATGGCGATAAGGCGACCAAGTGCCGAGCCTACCTCCTCCTGTGCTGCCATCCACTGCTGCATCTGCTCGGGTGTAGCTGTCGAGGGGTCGATGGTGATAGATGTAGCCTTGGTGCGTGCATCTGTCACAGCCTGAAGTGTCGACTGCTCGTGTGAGGCGTAGCCCTTAACGGTGTTCACAAGGTTGGGAATGAGGTCGGCACGACGCTGATATGCTGTCTCGACATTTGCCCAAGCCTCCGATACCTTCTCGTCGCTCGATACCAAGCCGTTATATGCGCCGATAGCCCATACAGCAACTACGGCAACTACTGCCAAAATAATCAATGTACTCTTCTTCATAATCTGTTGGTTATTAAATTGTTTGTGTATATTTTATTCTGTTTGTTACTCTCTTACTCTTCTGCTCTTCTGCTCACTCTTGCTCTCTTGCACGTCTATTTAAAAATTCGCTCTATTACCAGCGTGAGCCGCCGCCACCACCGCCGAAGCTACCGCCGCCAAAGCCGCCTCCGAAGCCGCCACCGCCGAAGCTACCGCCGCCAAAGCCGCCTCCACCGCCAAAGATGATGGGGCCGCCGCCCTTGCCACCTGTGAGGTTGTCGTGCTTCTTTGTGCGCTTATGCTCCGCGCCACACTTGTCGCAGACAAGGGTTTGACGTATTGTTGTCGATAGTGCCGAGCGGTTGATGATGTTGCTGTCGACAATGCGCAGAGCCACCTTGCCGCAGGTGGGACACTTTCTGCTTTGGCGATCTACAATGACGATTAATATTAGTGGCAGCATAATCATCAGTGTCACAAAGATTATTATTGCCGCAATCTCGCCATCCGATGCCACATCATCCTCGGCTATGGGCAGGTCGCCATTTGTAAGTAGCGTATCTACCGCCTTCACGCCCTCCACCATACCTGTCGAGTAGTCGCCCTCGCGGAAGTGCGGGAGCATATATCTCTGTTGCAGGCGTACGCACAGCGCATCTGTAAGCACACTCTCCAAGCCGTAGCCCGTGACAAAGCGTATCTCGTGCTGGTCGTCGACGAGGAGTATGCCCAAGCCGTTGTCGAGCTTATCGTCGCCCACGCCCCACCCCTCAAAGAGCGTGTGGGCAAAGCTGAATACGTCATCAGGCTCTATCGACTCCACAGCCACGACGACGACCTCTGCCAAGCCGCGCTCACGTAGCGACAGGCATAAAGCGTCTATCTCGCGTACGGCACTCTCATTGAGCAGTCCATCGGGGTTCGAGACGAAGCGTGTGCGGTCTTGCAGCTGCACGTTGGGGATATCCTCTGTGCGGTATGTTGCGGCAGAGGCGACACCGAGTATCGTCACAGCAGCTATGATGGTCAAAATAAACTGTTTCATACTTCGTTATGTGTGGTAAGCAAAAGCGGACATAGATGTACATCTTGTCCGCTTCGTCTGTTATCTTCGGTTTGCTATCTCTTGGCGTCTATAACCTCGCACAAGCGGTCAAATACCTCGTTGAAGGTGCCGAGACCATCTATCTCCGAGTACTTCTGCTGTGCTGTGTAGTGGTCGGCGACGATTGCGGTCTGTGCGCGATATATGTCGATGCGGTTGCGGATTACATCTTCTGATGCGTCATCTGCACGTCCCGAGTCCTTGCCGCGCAACAAGATGCGCTTAACAAGCTCCTCTTCGGGAACATCCATATATACCATAACATCTACCTTTGCCCCCATCTCATCGAGCATAGCGTCGAAGATCTCTGCCTGTGCTGTGGTGCGAGGGAAGCCGTCGAAGATGCAACCCTTGTCGGCGTGTGTACGCATATAGTCGCGTACCATCTCAACGACGATTGAGTCGGGGGCGAGCTCGCCGCGTGAGATGTAGCCCTCCATACTTTTACCAAGCTCTGTGCCACGAGCAATCTCTGAACGTATCACCTCACCTGTTGAGATGTGATACAGATCGTAGTGCTCTGCCAGACGCTTCGCCTGTGTACCTTTGCCACAGCCAGGAGCACCAAATAGTATTATATTAAGCATAGTCTCTTTTAATAAGTTCGGTTAAAAAAATATGCCACAAAGTTATGAAATTTTTTGTAAAATAGCAATCAAAAAAGTAAATTTGCAAAAATTTTAATAAACTATTATGACCGCAAAGAAGACAACCGAGATAGCCGCATTGGGTGAATTCGGACTTATTGACCGCCTTGCATCACGTCTTGGCAAACGTTGCGACACTACGCTTATGGCTGCTGGCGACGACGCTGCCGTCATTGACCTCGGTGACGAGGTGTTGCTCCTCACAACAGATATGCTTACCGAGGGTGTAGACTTCGACTTGAGCTACTTCCCGCTTAAGCACCTCGGCTACAAGTGTGTAGTGCGCGCTGTGAACGACATCCTTGCGATGAATGGTGCGCCGCAGCAGCTTGTGGTGGCTCTCGGTGTCTCGGCAAAGATCTCTGTTGAGGCCCTCGATGAGCTGTACGAAGGTATGGAGCAGGCGTGCAAGGAGCTTGGTGTCGACCTCGTGGGTGGCGATACTACCGCCTCTATGAATGGTTTGGTTGTGAGCTTGAGTGTTGTGGGACGTGCCAAGAGGGAGGATGTAGTCTATCGCTCGGGCGCGCGCGAGCACGATTTAATATGTATAAGCTCAAACCTGGGTGCTGCATATATGGGTCTGCACCTCTTGGAGCGCGAGAAGCGCGTGCTGAAGGATGTAGCCAACCCCGAGCCACAGTTTGCTGGCTATGAGTACCTTCTGGAGCGTTACCTCAAGCCACGCGCGCGAGTAAATGTCCTTGAGGCACTGCGTGAGGAGGGTATTCGACCTACTGCTATGATTGATATGTCGGATGGTCTTGCCAGCGACCTGCGTCAGATATGCCGCTCGTCGAAGTGCGGTGCGCGTATCTACCTTGAGCGCATACCTATTGCCCGTCAGACCTCGGAGCTTGCAGAGGAGATGCACATAGACCCCGTTATCGCGGCACTCAACGGTGGCGAGGATCACGAGCTGCTCTTTACTGTGCCCCTCGACAAGCAGGAGGCTGTTATGCGCCTCGGCTTGGTGGATGTCATTGGTCATATCACGCGCGAGGAGTCGGGCGTGGTGCTTGTGACGCCTGATGGCGAGGGCATAGCTCTCAAGGCAACAGCCTTTGATAGATAAGACGTGCGCGAGGCTGCGCTCGTTACGCCTATACGTAAAGCAGGGTTACCCACCATAGGATAACCCTGCTTTTTACGTTGTGCCCAACCTCGGCGTTTAGCTCACCACCTCGGCATTAACCTTTACATAGTTGTAGCCCATACGCTTAAGCTGCACTGCAACACCCGCCTCGAACATCACCTTGCAGGTGCGCGCGAAGATGTGGAATGCCATAACGCTCTGTGCCTCAATCTGCTCCTTGCGTATCATCGACTGCGCAATCTCGGCTGTTGAGCGCACCATATCCTCGACCTTGTTAGCCTCGTCGCTACCCAACGGGTGGCAGAGCAGTATCTCGGTGATATACTCGTCCATACAGTCGAAGCCGCGAGGCTCACAAAGCATCTTGTGCAGATCCTCTATTGCCTCATATCTCTTCCACTCCTTATCCCATAGTACAGCCGCCGCCATACCCTCATACATAGCCCACGCTATCGCCACAAGGGGATACTTCGCAATCTCGGGCACGGCATCAGCCATATATGATGGTGCCGACGTGCGCCACTTCTCGTTAAGCTCCTCTACCTCAAGCAGACGACCCTCAAGCCACTTATTCTCCGAGAGTCTATCTGTGAGAGTCTTGCGCAGAGCCTCCTCATATTTGTTTAATACTTCGTGTTGCTGTTCTGTCATAGCTACTTTCTTCGTCTCTTTGTTGTTTTCTTCTTTACCGACCACCCGAAGTGACCTATCAGCTTGCCGAGTGTGAAGTACTCGCCGTGTGAGTAGACTATCGGGCGCGCCTTATCTAACGAGAACTTGCCTGTCTCGGGGTCGATATACCTCTCGTCAGCCTCTATGCCCACAATATCGGCAAGGAACATATCGTGTGTGCCTAACTCGATGACCTGTCGCACCTTGCAGCATATCGACAGTGGGCTTTCGGCGATGATGGGTGCCTTGATGTGGCTTGTTGTCAAAGGTGTGAGGTGCATCGACTCCCACTTATTCTCGTTCTTGCCCGAGCGCACGCCACACCAGTCTGTGGCGCGTGCCAGCTCCTCTGTTGTGAGGTTTATGGCAAACTCACCTGTGCGACGTATGATGTCGTAGGAGTGACGCTGCTTGCGTACCGATATGTAGCACATCGGCGGCTCGGTACACACCGTGCCCGTCCAAGCCACAGTAAATATGTTATACTCGTCAGAAGTCTCGCCACAGCTTACCAACACCGCAGGTAGCGGGTAGATAAGTGTCCCAGGCTTCCACGACTGCTTCTTAAACTCCGTCATATCCTGTATCTTCAAAGAGGTTTACACCATTTGCCGCAGCCACAGCAAGCTCGTCGCAACGGTTATTCTCGACAGTCGTCGCGTGCCCCTTCACCCATATAAAGCGCACTCTGTGGCGGCGATATATGCGCAAGAAACGCATCCACAAATCGGGATTTTTCTTATCCTTAAAACGCTTCTGCTCCCAGCCGAACACCCAACGTTGGTTGACAGCCTCCACGACATACTTTGAGTCGGAGTATATCGTGACGTTGCAGCCATCATACTTGAGTGCCTCAAGTGCTACGCACACCGCCATAAGCTCCATACGGTTGTTTGTCGTCAGACGAAAGCCCGCTGACAGCTCCTTACGAAAGGGTCCCGACAGCAGCACAATACCATAGCCACCCGGCCCCGGGTTACCCAGAGCCGAGCCGTCGGTATATATCGTGATATCTGCCATCGTGTGGTGTTTTTGTGGGTGATGCGCGCCATAAGAGTCCTCGCGCACCGCCCAAGCGTTGTTACTTCAGTGCGTTAATCTGCTCCTTGATTGCTGCAATCTTCGCCTCGGCATCAGCCTGCTTTGCGCGCTCGTTAGCCACAACCTTCTCGGGTGCCGAGCTTACGAAACGCTCGTTTGACAGCTTCTTCATAACCGATGCAAGGAAGCCCTCGTAGTACTCCAAGTCGGCATTGAGCTTCTTCAGCTCTGCCTCCTTGTCTATCTTACCCTCCATAGGCACGAAGTACTGCGTGGTCTTAACGATGAATGCTGCCGCTGTGGGATCCTTCTCGTCGGTTGTGCTAACCTCCTTAAGGTTACCCATCTTGGCTATTACTGCCTCGTACTCTGCTGGGTAGTTCTCATCCTTGATGTAGTTGAGCGAGATAGCCTCCTTCTGTGCTATGTTCTTCTGCTTACGTATGTTACGTATATTTGAGATAACCTCCTGTGCAAGAGCGAAGCGTGCCAAAATCTTCTCGTCAGCCTTGCGCTCAACGTTGGGCTGCTGTGCTATAACAATCGAGCATACATCCTCCTCGGGCTTCAAGTCCTGCCATATCTCCTCTGTGATGAAGGGCATAAAGGGGTGCAACATACGCAGCAACATATCGAAGTAGTGCTTTGTGCGTGCTATTGTTGCAGCATCTGCGGGTGCCTGATATGCGGGCTTAATCATCTCGAGATACCAGCCGCTGAAGTCGTCCCAGAAGAGGCGATAAAGCTCTGTGAATGCCTCCGAGATACGATACTGCTCCATATTGTGGTTGATGCGCTCGATGCGCTCCAACATAACCTCGTCAAACCACTCCACAGCCTCCTTGCAAGCCTCCGACTGCTCAAGGGTGTTGTCCACCTCCCACATATTGATAAGGCGGTAGGCATTCCATATCTTGTTGCCGAAGTTACGTCCCTGCTCGCACAATGCCTCGTCGAACATAACATCGTTACCTGCCGATGTCGACATAAGCATAGCCACACGCATACCGTCAGCACCATATTTTGCGATAAGGTCGAGTGGGTCGGGTGAGTTGCCAAGCTGCTTCGACATCTTGCGTCCGAGCTTGTCGCGCACGATACCTGTGAAGTACACATTGCCAAAGGGCATCTCGTTGCGGTACTCATAGCCCGCCATAATCATACGTGCTACCCAGAAGAAGATGATGTCTGGACCTGTGATAAGGTCGTTGGTGGGGTAGTAGTACTCAATCTCGGGGTTGTTGGGATAGCGTATGCCGTCAAATACCGAGATAGGCCACAACCACGACGAGAACCACGTGTCGAGCACATCCTCGTCCTGACGCAGGTCAGCCATTGTGAGCGATGCATCCTTCTCGCGTGCGAGTGCCAATGCCTCCTCGGCGGTCTCCGCTACAACATAGCCACCCTTGGGGAGGTAGTATGCGGGAATGCGCTGACCCCACCACAGCTGACGTGAGATACACCAGTCCTTGATGTTCTCCATCCAGTGGCGGTATGTGTTCTTGTACTTGGCGGGTACAAACTTGATGATATCGTCGAGAACGGCAGATGTCGCAGGCTTCGCAAGCTCCTCCATAGAGAGGAACCACTGCATAGAGAGCTTTGGCTCAATGGCTACGCCTGTGCGCTCCGAGTAACCTACGTTGTTGGTGTATGGCTCAACCTTCTCCATAAGGTTGGCTGCTGTGAGGTCGCCCTCAATAACCTTGCGGCACTCGAAGCGGTCAACACCCACGTACATACCCACCTTGTCGTTGATTGTGCCATCGTCGTTGAAGATGTCGATAGTCTCCCAGCCGTACTTCTCGCCGAGCATATAGTCGTTTACGTCGTGTGCGGGGGTAACCTTCAGAGCACCTGTACCGAACTCGAGGTCTACGTACTCATCGCGTATTACGGGTATAGAGCGACCTACGAGGGGCACGATAACGCGTGCATCCTCGGGCAACCACTTGTAACGCTCGTCGTTGGGGTTTACGCAGAGAGCAGTATCGCCGAGAATGGTCTCGGGGCGTGTCGTTGCCACCACGATATACCTATCCATACCCTCTACCTTATAGCGCAAGTAGTAGAGCTTACCCTGTGACTCCTTGTAGATAACCTCCTCATCCGAGAGGGCTGTCTTTGCCGATGGATCCCAGTTTACCATACGTACGCCGCGGTAGATGCGACCCTTGCGGAAGAGGTCTACAAATACCTTGATGACACCTGCCGAGCGCGCCTCATCCATTGTGAAGCACGTGCGCTCCCAGTCGCACGAAGCACCGAGCTTGCGCAACTGCTTGAGAATGATGCCACCGTGTGTCTCCTTCCACTCCCACGCGTGCTTGAGAAACTCCTCACGTGTCAGCGTAGCCTTGTCGATGCCCTCTGCCTTCAGCTTTGCCACAACCTTTGCCTCGGTAGCAATTGAGGCGTGGTCGGTGCCAGGAACCCAGCAGGCATTCTTGCCCTGCATACGTGCGCGACGTACCAGCACATCCTGCAATGTGTTGTTAAGCATATGGCCCATATGCAACATACCTGTCACGTTGGGTGGCGGAATTACGATTGTGTATGGCTCGCGCTCATCGGGCTCTGAGTGGAATAGATTTTTCTCAATCCAGAAGTCATACCACTTCTGTTCAATCTGTTCGGGAGAATACTTGTCTGCAATCTGCATAACTGTCTATATTTTTTGTAATTATTGTTCGCTTGTGTGCGTTGTGCGCGCATATATGCGCATACAATCGACAAAGATACGAAACAAATTGGAAAATTAAGCAGTTATTGCCGATTTTTTTATACCTTTGCGCCGCATACGCGCTCTATCGCTGCCACCGCAAGGTGGGGGAGGAAAGTCCGAGCAACATAGAGCACCACGCAAGTTAACGGCTTGATACTCGTGAGAGTATAGTAGTGTAGAAGAGAATGACCGCCCGCAAGGGTAAGGGTGAGAAGGCGGGGTAAGAGCCCACCGCGAGGGTAGCAATACTCCTCGGCTGTACGCCTCGTGGGTTGCAAGACCATGTATACCGACAATTAAGGGTTGCTCGTCCAATGTCGGGGGGTAGGTTGCTGGAGGCTGCAAGTGATTGCTGTCGTAGATAAATGATAGAGGCTCTGCCTCGGCGGAGTACAGAACTCGGCTTATAGCGTATGCCAAAATAGTGCCCGCAAGGGTAACTTAAAAGGGTGTCAGACACGTCGTCTGGCACCCTTGTTTTGTGGCATTGTGTGCTTGTAGGTAGCTTATAGATAGAGCTTTACGCCTACGAAGTATGTGCGTGGCAGCGAGGGGCCATAGATATATGCCGAGTCGCGTCCTGCACCCACGTCAATATCCTTCTGGTACATATCAAAGATATTCTTCACACCTGCGTTTATCTCCAGATTGATGATGCGCGTGAGGTGGAATGTGTAGCCAAACTTAATACCCATATCCCAGAATGGCTCTGTTGTGTGCTCTGAGTCGCCATACTCCACATCACCAATCGAGTAGGCGTTGTGCTGCACGAGCATAGGGCCTGTGAAGACGCCAAAGAGCGATGCCTGCAACTGCTTTGTGATGTAGAAGTTTGATGTTAGGTAGCCGTAGTGGTCGGGCGAGCGGAACATTGTGCGCTGTGCAGCAACATCCTCTGACCACTGCTCGGGCTCCTTGTAGCGGCTCTGCTGGTAGGTGTAGCCAAGCTGAATATCAAATACCTTGTCGATGCCCAACTTCGCCTCCAATGTCACGCCACCAACTGTTGCTCCTGATGCATTGCGACGCTCCTTGATGGTGTTGCCCTGATCGTCAAAGCCGACCTTCTCAAGTGTGAATACATCGTCGAGAATGGTGTAAAATCCCTCCAGCATAAAGTTTGTCTGCAAGCGACCAAAGTTGTGATAGTAGTCTGCCGAAAGGCTCATAGAGTGTGAGTACTCGGGACGAAGATCATCGGCAAGACGTATGATAGATACGGTGTGGTTGAGCGCGTCGATATGCAGATCCTCGTTGTATGCCTGTGGTGCGCGGTAGCCACTCGAGTAGCTTGCACGCAAGCTCAAATCCTCAATGGGGCTGTAACGCAGCGTCGCACGTGGTGAGAATATGGGCTTTGATATCATATTGTGCTTATCAAGGCGGAAACCTATGAGGGCGTTGAACTTATCGCTCTTCCACTCGTTCTGTGCAAAGACACCGTAGGTCTGTGTCTGCTGCAAAAGGCGACGCTCTGTGGCTATGTAGTAGTCGTTGAGATTGTTGTAGTTGTACTCTGCACCCACTGTAAGCTCCGCGGGGAGTCCTGCCTTGTAGTTGAAGGTGTACTGCACGCCGCCTACGATTGTGAAGTCACGTGTAGTGCCGTATGCATCGGGGTTCATATCTGCACCGAAGTAGCTCGAGCGGTTGATACCCTGCGCCGATACGTATGCGCTGGCACGGTGACGTATCGAGGGGAAGATGTCAAACTTAAGACCACCGCCGTCGATGTTGTGGTCGAGCTGCTCGCATATCATCGCCATATGTGGGGCTATGTCGAGGTTGTCGCCGCCGCGTCGGAACTCGTGGATGTGGTGGTACTCGGCTGTAAGGCGCGAGTATGCCGATGTCTTATAGTATGCGCGGAAGCCCATCGTCTCTGACTGGAGCTTTGTGAGATCCGAGAAACCATCCTCGTTGCGGTCATACGCACCGCGCGACTTGACCTGTCCGAAGACGTATGCTCCCATCTTGTAATCGTCCGACACAAAGGCACCATCTATCGAGGTGTTGATGTCGGGCGTGCCATCCTTCATAATATTGGACGTATTTGCCAATGATAGGGTGTTGCGCACAGGGTCTTTGGTGATGATATTTACCACGCCGCCAATTGCCGACGAGCCGAAGAGTGCCGAGCCGCCACCACGTATCACCTCTACGCGCTCAACCATTGCAACGGGCAATAGGTCAAGACCATATACGGCGGCAAGCGATGAGAATATTGCTCGGCTATCGAGCAAAATCTGTGAGTACTGACCCTCCAAACCATTTATGCGGAGCTGTGGTGCTCCACAGTTTCCGCAAGTGTTCTCTATGCGAAGTCCCGACTGAAAGCTCATTGCCTCCGAGAGGTTTGCCGAGGCGGTGCCCTCAAAGAGCTTTGTTGAGGCTACGTTGACCACTGTTGAGGTCTTGCGACGGTTTGTCTCGTTGCGTGTTGCCGACACCACTATCTCGTCGACAATGAGTGTAGACTCGATGAGTGTGAAGTTTAGCTCCAGTGTATGCTTTGGCTTTGCGTGTATGGGCATCTCCACTGTGCGGTAGCCTACAGCCGATACAACCAGCGTGTGGTCGCCTTCGGGGAGGTTGCTCAGGTGGAAGTGTCCTGTGCCGTCGGCTGCACAACCTATCGTTGTGCCCTTAATAGCCACTGTTGCATAGGGCAGGTGCTCTCCAGTTTCTGCGGCGATGACGTGTCCTGTCACGTTGGCATCTGTTGCTCGCTTCTGTGGGTTTTGACCTGCTACCTCTACGGTAGTCTCATTTGTAATGGGTGTAGATGCTGCCGCAAGTAGTGGCAAAAGCATCGTAAATGAGGCAATGATAAGTCTTTTCATCTCTGGTTATCTTTCTAATTTAGTTTGCTATTTTTCACGGTGCAAAGGTATTGTGTTTGTTGTACCCTGACAATAGCATTTAGTGGCTAATTTCCCTGTTAAACATACCATAATGTTGGTATTATTCACAGGTTTACCCCGTATTTTAGGGCAGCAAAGGTATAAAAATATGTGTAATGCGTTGCTTTTTTGAATAAAAAAGTCTATCTTTGTATGATTATATGCGCGTAACGAGCGCAGGCGTGTAGTACAAACTTAAAAACAGATAAACTATGCAAAACCAACAACCTAAAACATCGCTCCCCGAGAACGCCTATCGTGAGCTTCGTGCGGGCGAGGAGTATCAGCCTATTATGGGCGCAGAGCAGTCACCAGTGGAGGTTACGCCATACTCTGTGACTGTGGGTATTATTATGGCTGTAATATTCTCGGCTGCTGCAGCCTACCTCGGTCTTAAGGTGGGTCAGGTCTTTGAGGCTGCAATCCCTATTGCCATTATCGCTGTTGGCCTAGGTCAGATGCGCGGCAAGAAGAATATGCTCGGACAGAATGTCATCATTCAGTCTATCGGTGCATCGTCGGGAGTTATCGTGGCAGGTGCTATCTTCACACTGCCCGCACTCTACATCCTTGGTCTTGATGCCAAGTTCTATCAGGTCTTCCTATCATCATTGTTGGGAGGTATCCTCGGTATCGTGCTTCTTATCCCATTCCGCAAGTACTTCGTTAAGCAGATGCACGGTAAGTACCCCTTCCCCGAGGCGACAGCTACTACCGAGGTGCTCGTATCTGGTGAGAAGGGTGGTTCACAGGCAAAGATTCTTGTTGCCGCAGGTCTTATCGGTGGTCTTTACGACTTTATCGTCTCTACATTCGGCGCGTGGGTCTCTTCAATATCTACGCAGATGTGGGGCTGGGGTCAGGCTCTCGCTGCCAAGGCAAAGTTGACGCTGGGTCTTAATACGTCGGCTGCTGTGCTCGGTCTTGGCTATATCATCGGCTTGAAGTACGCGCTTATCATCGCTGGTGGTTCGGCTTTGGTGTGGTTTGTTGTCATTCCGCTTGTCAATCCACTGTTGTCGCTGTTCGATGCTGCCAGCATCAACGACACGCTCGTAGGTATGGGTATCAACCCCGCAGAGCTTAATACCCCCGAGGGCATCTTCCGTGAGATTGGTCGTCCTATTGGTATCGGTGGTATCGCTATGGCTGGTCTTATCGGCATTATCCGTCAGGCAGGCATCATCAAGAGCGCGTTGTCGCTGGCAAAGAATGAGCTTGGTGGTAAGTCGGCATCTGTTGAAGAGCCCCGCACGCAGCAGGATATCCGTATGAAGACCATTATGACTGTTATCGTCGCTACGCTTGTTGCTACGCTCTTCTTCTTCCAGTTTGGCGTTCTTAACAACTGGTTCCAGACCATCGTGGCACTTCTTATCGTCTTTGTCATCGCCTTCCTCTTTACTACCGTTGCTGCCAACGCAATCGCTATTGTCGGCTCTAACCCCGTGTCGGGTATGACGCTTATGACACTTATCCTCTCATCATTGGTACTTGTATCTGTGGGTCTTGAGGGTCAGAGTGGTATGATTGCCGCACTCGTTATCGGTGGCGTGGTATGTACAGCTCTCTCTATGGCTGGTGGCTTTATCACCGACCTTAAGATTGGCTATTGGCTTGGTACTACACCTCGCAAGCAGGAGACTTGGAAGTTTGTCGGCACATTTGTATCGGCAGCTACTGTTGCAGGTGTTATGATTATTATGAATAAGACTTACGGCTTTGTTGGCGAAAATGCCCTCGTGGCACCGCAGGCTAATGCTATGGCGGCTGTTATCAAGCCGTTGATGACAGGTGGTGCAACGCCGTGGTTGCTCTATGGCGTGGGTGCTCTCATAGCGCTCTTGCTCACCTTCTTGAAGGTTCCCGCATTGCCCTTTGCACTCGGTATGTTTATCCCTATGGAGCTAAATGCGCCGCTGGTTGTCGGTGGTTTGGTCTCATGGGCTGTTAACCGCCATAAGGATGCAGAGCAGGCAAAGGCAAACAACAATCGTGGTACGCTCATCGCATCGGGCTTCATTGCTGGTGGCGCATTGATGGGTGTGGTAAGTGCTATCCTCGCCTTTGTGGGTATCAACTGGACTCTTGAGGGCTGGGCAGGCACATCTGGCGCAGAGTACCTCGGTATTGTGATGTACATAGCAATCATAGCATACTTCATCTGGCATTCACGCAAGGCGAAGATTGGAGAGTAATAACAGATAATTAGACTAACGCTATATGGAACTGAAAAATAGATTTTTAAAGTACGTATCTTTTGATACACAGTCTGACGAGCGTAGCGAGAGCTATCCCTCGACAGAGAAACAGCTCGTATTGCTCCGCTACCTCAAGGAGGAGCTTGAGACCATCGGTTTGGAGGATGTCACTATGGACGAGTATGGCTACGTTATGGCTACACTTCCTGCCACACCTGGTAAGGAGAATGTTCCTACCATTGGCTTTATCTCGCACGTAGATACATCTCCCGATATGAGTGGTGCAAATGTTAAGCCACATATCATCGAGGAGTACGACGGACGTGACATTATGCTTGGTCACGACGTATGGCTCAAGGTCGAGGAGTTTCCCGAGCTTAAGTTCTTCAAGGGTCATACTCTTATCCACACCGACGGTACTACGCTGCTTGGTGCTGACGATAAGGCTGGTGTTGCCGAGATTGTTACCGCTATGGAGTGGCTCAAGAAGCACCCCGAGGTGGCACACGGCAAGATTCGCGTGGGCTTCACCCCCGATGAGGAGATTGGTCGTGGTGTAGACTACTTCTCTGTTGAGAAGTTTGCCGCAGACTTCGCCTACACTATGGATGGCGGTATGGAGGGCGAGTTGGAGTATGAGAACTTCAATGCCGCAGGTGCAAAGATTCAGATTAAGGGTCGTAACGTTCACCCTGGTGCAGCCAAGAATAAGATGATTAACGCTATCGACATCGCCACCGAGCTTAACGGTATGTTGCCTGCAGGTGACCGTCCGCAGTTCACCGAGGGCTACGAGGGCTTCTTCCACTGTGTGGGTATCTCTGGTAGCGTCGAGGAGGCAGAGATTAACTATATCATCCGTGACCACGACTCTGAAAAGTTTGAGCATAAGAAGCAGCTTATGTGGGATGTCGTAAACTTCTTGCAGCGCAAGTATGGTGAGCACGTTTTGGTGCTTACTCTCAAAGACCAGTACTACAATATGCGCAAGATGGTCGAGCCACATCCTCGCGTAATCGAGAAGGCGAAGAAGGCTATGTTGGAGGCGGGTGTTAAGCCTACCGTTAAGCCTATTCGTGGTGGTACCGATGGCTCACGCTTGTCGTTTATGGGTCTTCCTTGCCCCAACCTCTTTACTGGTGGTATGAACTTCCACGGCAGATATGAGTATGCGTCGCTTACGACTATGAACAAGGCGATGAACGTCATCATCAACCTTGCTCGTATCTGGGCAGAGTAGCAGCCGTTATATGGGCTACGACGCGAGTAGCGTCGTAGCCTACACCTTAAACCATACTTTGCTATGAATAATATTTACGGATATATGAGAGTTGCGGCAGCTGTGCCACGCGTGCACATTGCCGATGCCCATCGCAACGCCGAGGGAGCTCTCAAGATTATGGAGGATGCCTTCCGTGAGGGTGTCGAGGTTGTTGTTATGCCCGAGTTGTCGTTGGTGGGTTACACCTGCGGCGATATGATACTTCAGAAGAAGCTGTTGAGCGATGCCGAGAAGGCGTTGCAGTGGCTTATGGAGGAGTGTGCCGACATCCCTACTATCGGTATTGTGGGTCTGCCCGTTGTCTATGCTGACCGCCTGTATAACTGTGCTGCCGTCTTTGGTCAGGGTCGCCTGTGGGGTATCGTTCCAAAGTCATACATACCCAACTATGGCGAGTTCTCGGAGCTTCGTTGGTGGGTATCTGGCTACTCTATCAAGGATCGTCACATCCGCTTTGCAGGTCAGGAGTGCCCCTTTGGTAGCGACCTTATGTTCGACATACACGGCGTAGAGTTCGGTGTTGAGATATGTGAGGATATGTGGGTGCCCGTACCACCGTCATCTATGCAGGCTGTGCAGGGTGCGAAGTTGCTGTTTAACCTCTCGGCATCGCCCGAGTCGGTGTGTAAGCACGACTACCTCATCTCGCTTATCGCCGAGCAGTCGTCGCGTACTATGGCTGCCTATATCTACGCGTCGTCGGGTCACGGTGAGTCGTCGAGCGACCTTGTCTTCGCTGGTAATGCTGTTGTTGCCGAGCTTGGTCGTGTGCTGGGTGTGAGTGAGCGTTTCAAGCGTGATGACCGTATGGTTATCTGCGATATCGACGTTGAGTATATCTCTACTCGTCGTACCGCACGTAACACGTTCTACTATCCCGAGGCTCCCGAGATGCGTGTCGTAGAGATTGACGTTGACGAGATATGCTATCACGGCGATGTTCGCCGCCATATCGAGCCTCTGTATTTCGTTCCCGAGGATGAGGCGGCACGTGCAGTCCACTGTCGTGAGGTCTTTGCAATACAGTCGGCTGCTTTGGCGCAGCGTCTTGAGCATACACGTTGTAACACCGCAGTTATTGGCATATCGGGAGGTCTTGACTCTACATTGGCACTTTTGGCTGTGTGCGACACCTTCGATATGTTGGGTCTTGACCGCAAGGGTATCATAGGTGTCACAATGCCAGGCTTTGGTACTACTGATCGCACCTATAATAATGCCCTTAAGATGGTTAAGGAGCTTGGTTGTACGCTGCGCGAGATACCTATACGTGAGGCCTGTGAGCAGCACTTCAAGGATATCGGTCTTGACGCTGCGGAGCGCAATGTCGCCTATGAGAACTCGCAGGCGCGCGAGCGCACACAGATACTTATGGATGTCGCTAATATGTGTGGCGGTATGGTTATCGGCACAGGCGATATGAGTGAGCTTGCTTTGGGCTGGGCTACATACAACGGCGACCAGATGTCTATGTACGGCATCAACTCGTCAGTGCCCAAGACCCTGGTGCGCTATATGGTCGATTGGTATGCTATGAACCGTGCCGAGGGTGTGTTGCGCGAGGCGTTGCTTGATGTTGTGGCTACACCTGTTAGTCCCGAGCTGTTGCCAGCAACTGCTGATGGCAACATATCGCAAATTACCGAGAATGTCGTTGGCCCCTATGAGCTTCACGACTTCTTCTTGTACTGCACGCTGCGTCGTCGCTACTCACCTGGAAAGATTGCTATGCTGGCATCTATCGCCTTTGATGGTGTTTACGATAAGAAGACTATTGTCAAGTGGCTCAAGGTCTTCTTCCACCGCTTCTTCACGCAGCAGTTCAAGCGTTCTGCTATGCCTGATGGCCCGAAGGTTGGTGCTGTGGGCTTGTCGCCACGTGGTGACCTGCATATGCCGTCAGATGCACAGGAGCGTGCTTGGCTCGCCGAGGTTGAGGAGATTGAGCGCGAGTTGGATGCTATCGAGTAACGAGACAATAAAATCGATTAGTAATCGTTTGATTTACAGTTGTTAAATAATTAGATAGAAAATATGAAAAAGGTATTAGTTCTATTCGCAGCACTCTTTGTTATGTGCGGCACGGTCTCTGCACAGAATTTGCTGGAGTCGCTTAAGGGTGTTGCTGGTGCTTTGATTGATGAGGCTACAGGTGGTAAGGCTACCGAGGTTATGTTGCCTGGTACGTGGAGCTACTCGGAGCCAGCTATTAAGCTCGTCAGCGATAATGCTCTTACAGATGCACTTGCCTCTTCGGCTACATCATCTGTTGAGACCAAGTTAGAGAAGGTGTATAAGGCTATTGGCATTAGTAGTGGCTCTTGTATGTATGTGTTCAACGCCGATAAGAGCTTTACTGCGCAGATGGGCAAGCACTCATTGTCGGGTACATATACCTATGATGCTGCAACACACGCCATAGAACTAAAGTACTCTACCAAGCTGCTTAACCTCGGCTCAATGAAGGGTTATGCCTATCTCGATGGCGACTCTTTGGACTTGGTCTTCGACTGCTCGAAGCTTATGACCTTCTTGTCGAAACTTGGCTCAAAGGTATCTGCCCTCAATGGCATCACCAAGATTGTTAACAGCTTCAACGGTATGATGGTAGGCTTCGAGTTTGACAGAAAATAGTATCACATATAGCTATGAGACGACTAATTATCACACTTCTTATGGTTGTGGCAACTGTCGCTATGCCGCACGAGGCTATGGCGCAGCTCGACCTCTCTAAAGCCTTTGGCGCGCTCTTTGGCGCAGCCACGCAGCAGAGTCAGCCTACGCAGCCCAAGACACCGTTGCAGCTTATTGCAGAGTCGGCACCCTCGGCGCGCGACATAGCTGCTACGTGGCGTTATCAGTCTGTTGGAGCTGAATACCTTGGTGTAAATCAGCTTGCTGCCTTTGCGCTAACACAGGCAGAGCCATATATCGAGCAGGCACTATGTGCCGAGGGCATCACCTCTGGTGCTTTCAAGCTACAGATGCGTCGTAATGGTACGGCTGTTGTCACCACGGAGGACTCTTCAGGCTCGGGTAGATATGTCTACGACGAGGCTACGGGAGCTGTCACAATTAGCATCACCGTCAATGATACAAAGGTGAGCTGTGGTGGTTATATTAAGCTCGCGGGGGGTCTCTTCACGGTGTTGCTCAATGCCCGTGATGCTGTCGATGCCTTTATCAAGGTGTCGCCCAAGTATGCCACAGACCAGACTGTGCTGATGATTAAGGAGGTGCTAAACAACCTCGATGGCGCATATATAGCTGTTCGTTTCACCAAGTAGCTTATACGCTGTGATAAACAATGCGAGGCTCTCCTGATTGGGAGAGCCTCGCATTGTTTATTGTATAGCCTTATGTAGGTCGTGTGTGCCTTCTCGCTACCTCTACATAGCTTGGTCGTCGTCGCTGTGTAGCAGCCACTCGGCATACTGCATATCCTCAGGTGTCGTCAGCTTTATGTTTGTGCGCTCGCCCTCGACTAACGATATGCTGTATCCTGCAACCTCCACCACAGAGGCATCGTCGGTAAATGATGCGTCGTAGGGCTGTGTGTACGCCTTGCGCAGTATGTCGCTGCGAAATACCTGTGGTGTCTGCACTATGCGCAGCTCCGAGCGAGGCACTATTGTCGAGCTGCCGTCGCTCTCTACACGGCGATAGGAGTCTGATACGGTTATCGCGGGAATTGTCGCTCCGTGTTGTTCAGCATCGAGCAGCGCGCGTATTATCAGTCGCTTGCTCACCAATGAGCGCACGCCATCGTGTATCGCCACATACTCCACATCCTCCGCCAACGCCTCTATACCCTGCTTCACCGAGTGAAAACGCTCCTTGCCCCCTGCCACGCAGCGGTGTACTGCCACGTCGAAGCGTGCCGCAAGGTTGCGCCATAGCGGTATATGCTCCTCGGGTAGCACCACGACGATATCTGCCGTGGGCATAGCCTCGCGGAAGGTGTTTATGGTGCGTGCCAAAACAGGCTCGCCGCCCAACAGCAGAAACTGCTTGGGTAGTGCTGCCTTCATTCTGCTACCGCTGCCCCCCGCAACGATAATTACTCCTCGCTTTGCCATATCAGTTTTTTGCCAAATCCAAGTGTGTTATCCGTCAGCTTCATCATCTCTGGACGCACCATCCATAGTGTGAGAGGTGTCGCCACAGCGTATGGGAAACGTTTGAGGTAGCGACTCTTCGCCTCTTCGTCGCCAGGCTCTGCACTGCCCGTTATTTGCAACCCTTGTACACGTCCCACGATGCGCGTCTCAAGTGTTATGTTGAGTGCCACGCGGCTGTTTGCAGCCATCTCGCCACCGTGACGCGTTGTGTTGTCGGATGTGAATATGAAGATGTTGCGCTGGCTGTCGTATGCATAGAAGCAACTCGCCACGTATGGCGTATTGTTGCTCGCTGTCGCCACCGTCAATACGTGGTGCTTGCCTATAAATCGCGTTATGCGCTCGTCTATACAGCCCATTACTTAAGTTCCGTTTTAGCCGCTACGTTTGTTGTGTCTGCAATCGTCTGGGAAGCCTTGCGGCGGAATATATCATCCTCTGTTATGAGCATTTCTGTAGATGCCCTGCCCTCAAGCTCGGCAATCACGCGGTCGCGTATAGCCTCAAACTCCGCCATATTTGCCTCGGTTATAGGCTCTGCTGGCTCCTGCGGTATCTTCAGCGGGTCTATCGCCTTGCCATTCTTCCATACGCGGTAGTCGAGGTGCGGGCCTGTCGACGTACCTGTCGAGCCAACATATCCGATTAGCTGTCCCTGCGATACGCGAGTACCTACGGCTATGCCCTTGGCGAAGCCGCGAAGGTGGAGATAGCCTGTCATAATGTTGCCCGCGTGCTTGATTTTTATGGTGTTACCGCCACCACCGCCCCAGCCACGGAATGTTACTACGCCATCTGCCACCGAGTGTACGGGAGTGCCTGACGGTGCGGCATAATCTACGCCGTGGTGCGGACGATATACCTTGTGTACGGGGTGTAGGCGAGAGTTCGAGAACTTCGAGCTTATGCGCGTGTACTTGAGCGGTGCCTTAAGCATCTGCTTACGTAGCGACTCGCCGTTTGCCTCCCAGTAGCGAAGCTTCGCGCTGTCCTGTGCAAAGGGTATTGCGTAGTATACCTTGCCGCCGTGCGAGAACTCTGCGCCCCATATCCTGCCGATGCCCACAGACGTAGAGTCCACAAACTTCTCGTCGTAGAGCACCGTGAATGAGTCGCCTGCCTGTATGCCGAAGAAGTCGACTGTCCACTGATATATATCCTCAAACTCTGCTGCAAGTGCATAGGGCATATCCTGCTCCATTATCGCACCCCACAGCGACGATGTTATTGTTGCCTGACGACGCTGACGTACAATGTCTACGGGGCGCGCGCCCAACTTTACCGACACCGAGTCGCCTACGAAGGCAAATGTCACGTAGTCTATGGCGTTGCGGTGGTATATTACATAGTCGAGCACTTCGTGGCTACCTGTGGAGTCTTGTACGGTGCGCGTAAATGTCGTGTAGGCGTTGTCGGCGCGTATCTGTCGCAAGGGGAATACCTCTGCCGCCACCTTGTCGAGGCGGTCAACCTTTACGGGTGATATGCCACGTCTGCCGAGTATGCCGCCCACGGTCTCGCCCATACGCACCGTGTCTGTTGCTATTGTATATCCCTCAATCTCAATGTCGTAGAACTTTTCTGGCTCCTGCTCGACGATGGGTGTATTCTCTTCGTTTGTCTCGTTGTCGGACGAGAAGCCGCCACACGCTGCCATGCCAAGCATCAGCAGTAGGGTAGTTATGCGGAGTGATGCTTTCATACTCGGCAAAAGTACAAAAAAAATGGATAAAAAAGAATAATCAGAGCCGCTAATTTTACTATTATCCCTATCTCCAATATATCTTTTATCTCTAAAAAGTTGCATAATTACGTGTTTCTGCTTAATTTTGTAGAGGTGATAAGAGAGGTGTATCTCATAACAAACAAGTTTACCCTCAAAAATTTAACAGCTATGAGAAAATTTTATCTTTTTTCGCTACTACTGTCTATGGCAATAGTAGCTTGTCAGAAGGATGTTTACGAACAGCCTTACGATGCAACAAACGATGACGTTGCACAATCTTGCAAGAGCACGACGATTTCAGTTGAGCA
>JAEIGA010000807.1_pt1 | contig 46503 bp, 43 predicted proteins | sample 9270691 | NCBI WGS metagenome assembly JAEIGA01 (sample SAMN17057246, study PRJNA624740) | gut metagenome | biome: biome; isolation source: fecal sample | host: Bos grunniens | place: China: Xizang | collected 2019
CCTTCTGTCAGGTCATTCCCGACCTTCTGCGTGGGGGAATCCGGTGTAATCAGCTCCGGGTGCTCTCTCTCCAGCTCTTCGAGCTCACGGTACATGGCATCATACTCAGCATCCGTAATTTCCGGTTGAGCCTGAGCATAGTACAGCTCATTATTGTGCCTGATGATTCTGCAAAGCTCCTCGTAGCGATTGAGGAAAGGCTGCTGTTGTTCGGCGGCGAATTCAAAGAGATCCATAAGCATGAAGGGTGGCACCGCTGAGGGTGGTGTGTTCAAATTGGCGTAGTTCCGTGTCGGAAAGGCGTTGAAGCAGCTCCAGAGCCTCATGCCAACCGCGGGACAAGTGTTCCGGGTAATGGGCATCGGAGTCGATGACGATGGGGATGCGGCGTTGCAGCAACTCACGGAGCAGGGGGATTGCCGGGTAAAGTTCTGCACAATGCTTATGCAGTCCGGCTGTGTTGATTTCTACCGCCATGGGGTGCTCCTCCAGCGCAGTGAGCACCGGAGCATAGTAGCGCATCAAATCTCCCTCAGGCACGCGGCCCCATATTTTAACGAGGTCTATGTGCCCGACGATATCGAATAACCCGCTGTTTACCAGCTCCAGAACAGAGCCCCAGTACAGCGACCAGTCCTGTTCAACGGAGCCGGTGAGGCATTTGTTCGCATACACGGTGTCATCCACAGCCCCTCCGGTGGGGAGATAGTGAACGGAGCCGATGAGATAGTCCGGAGAAAAACGGCGACGCAGCTCCTCAATATAAGGAGCAATACCGGGAATCCAATCACATTCCATGCCACACAGAATGCTGAGCGGAGTGCCGGCTGCCGCAGCTTTGGCGCGGTTCACCCAGTCAATGTATTGCGGAAGTTCGGAACTGAGCATGCGCCAATCATCAAAGGGCTCTCTGTCCGGCGGCATGGGGGCATGATCCGCTATACCATAGCAGTGCAACCCCAAGGCCAGGGCTTGTGCGACGTATGCCTCCGGCTCACCTTGCGCGTGCCGGCACAGTGGGGTATGGGTGTGATAATCCGTGCGCAACATGGTGGCTTATGGCTTAAAAAACTTAATATAGCGCAGCAACAAGGCCTCCAAATCCGGGTCGCCGTAAAAACCCACCCCCTTGAGCCGCGTGAATTCGCTCTCCAAATCTTCTGTTACATGGGGTGCGCACGTTGGGGTGGTGTTCTCTGCTGTTTGCGCTATTTCATGTTGCAACTCCGAGTGGCGGGCGATGATGTCACGCAGGGCGGAGGCTGCATCTTTTGCTGTAGCGGAGTCCTGAGTTTTACGCAGCACGTAGAACGCATCGTCCTGCAATTGCTCTATTTTTTCATACGCCTGAGCCAATGGGTCACCAGGGGCTTCATCCGGATACTCCTCCTCCGCCAGTAATTTGTTCAATTGCTCCGCCAACAGAGCGGAGTCAAAGGCTCCTGCCTGCTGTAACTCATTCACTCGCGGTATGTAACTTTGGGTGATATGAGTGAGGGCTGTCATTTGCGTCGTGATGATAAGCGTGGTTTCGGCATCGAAGGGCAATTTTTCCAACTCTGACAGATAGGCCTGCATGCTCTCACGGCATTTTGCCAACTCTGCAGCTGCTGCATCTGCCGTTGCCGTATCAGTAATGGTGCGCAAAATGTCATCCATTCGTCGAGCCTCGGCAATCAGCTTATTGCACAGCGATTCGGTATCCTGCACCGCGGAGGAGGTGAGGGGCGGCGGCACAGCTGCAGCATCCCGCGCCTCCATGGGCAGGCTGAGCATGAATACTGCAAGTAATGTGCCGGTTATCCGCATATATCAGTATGGTGTTATTCTACGGAGGATTCCCCTTCCGTGCCACGGGCAAAACGCTGATACGCATCATTCAGGAATCCGCTGCTGATTTGCTCGTAAGCCTCGTTGCGGGGAATTCCGCGTGAGCACAGGTAAAAGAGCGTTTCCTCATCTACCGGTGAGCTGGCACTGCCGTGGGAGCAACGCACTCTGTCCGCCAATATCTCCAATCCCGGCAATGAATGCACGCCAGCCTTCTCGCTGAGTAAAAGATTACGGTTTGCTTGGTAGGCATCCGTTTGGTGGGCGCCTTCTTCTACGCGTATGTTGCCCGCAAAAATGGCTGTTGCATGATCATCCACCACGTTTTTGTAGAGAAGATTGCTGTATGCGCCTCCCACATGGTGAATTTGCTTGGTGTGCTGGTCGAGCACGGAATTCCCGGATAACTTGTTGGCGGAATAGAGCTCTACGGAGGTACCTTCCGCCGAGCTGTAGATTTCCGCCACGGTTTCTTCGCGTCCCCATTGGTGAGCAGCATGGCCGGTGAAGTGATTCACCTTTCCCCCCATGTTTTGAATGTTGGTGATGCACATGTAGCGAGCTGCGCCTGAGCTGCGCAACTCCACATGAAGCTCTGCGCCTTCCGCTACTTGGATGTTGCGAGTGACGAAGAGGGTCGCGTTCTCGCCATGTCCCTCATGGTGCTCAATTACATGGGCTTTAACCCCGGGAGCAACCATAATGAAGGTGGACGGTGTGTACACGCCCTCCGCCTCATAGTGCAGGCAAATGGGTTCTTTCGTGCTCTCTTCGATGTAGAGCACATAGCCTTCACCGAAGCGAGCGAGGTGCATCCCCAAAAGGGCGTCGGAGCCGATGCTGGGCATCAGCATTTCCGTTTGCAGCAAGTCCTCATCATCCTTTGAGACGGCAACCGCAGCGCCGTTATCGTGAGTCACGGTGGCTCGCCCCTGTGAGCAGTCTGAGCTTTGCAGCACGTCCGCCAGAGCAGTTGCAAATTTGTTGGGTGAGCCGTAACGCCAATCTTCGTTCAGCTTGTTCGGCAGCTGAGCTGTCTCAAATCGGGTGGTGCTTTCCTGCAACGCCGTGCGCAGTTTGGCCTCCGCCTCTGCCAGAGCAAAGGCTTCTTCCATGCTTAAGTTTTGAGAAAAATCCATAATATTGCAACGTTCCGGTTAACCGACGGAATCCTCCATTTCCAAATCAATCAAGCGACGTAACTCCACGGAATACTCCATGGGGAACTCTTTTACCAAATCATTGATAAAGCCATTGACAGCCAAGCTCATAGACTGCGCACGCGTCAGACCTCGCTGCTGGAGGTAGAAGAGCATTTCCTCATCCACCTGCGATACGGAGGCCTCATGCTGCACGGCGGAAGCATTACCGTGCACGCTGATGGCGGGATACGTATCGGTACGGCTGGCGGGATTGATGAGCAGGGCATCACACTCCGTGCTGTTGCGGCACCCTTTCATGCCTTTGAGCACATTGACTTCACCGCGATAACTGGCTCGCCCGCGGCCTATGGAAATGGACTTGGCCACGATGTTGGAGGTCGTTTCCGGTGCAGCGTGTATCATGCGTGCTCCGGTATCCTGCAATTGACCATCATGAGCCAAGGAGATGCTTACCACCTCACCGCGGGCGCGGCGCCCCTTGAGCACCACTGCCGGGTATTTCATGGTAAGTCCGGAGCCGATGTTGCAGTCAATCCAGCGAATTTCCGCATCCTCCATCGCGAGACCGCGCTGAATCACCAGGTTATACACGTTGGTAGCCCAGTTCTGAACCGTTACATATTGAATTTTTGCGCCTTTGAGCGCCACGAGCTCCACAACGCCGGAGTGCAGGGTTGCGGAGTCATATTTGGGTGCCGTGCAACCCTCCATGTACATGAGCTCTGCGCCTTCATCTGCAATGATGAGCGTGCGCTCGAACTGCCCCATGCTTTCGGAGTTGATGCGGAAGTACGCTTGCAGCGGTTGCTCCAATTTCACCCCTTTGGGCACATAAATAAAGGAACCTCCGGAGAATGCTGCATGGTTCAGTGCGGAGAATTTATTGTCCGTCACGGGAATCACCTTACCGAACCATGGGCGGAATATGTGCTCATACTCTTTAAGGCCCTCCGTAGAGTTCACGAAGATGACGCCTTTCTTGCTGAGCTCCTCGCGCATGTTATTATACGCAGTTTCGGAGTCGTACTGGGCATCCACGCCTGCCAAAAAAGCGCGTTCTTGCTCCGGCACACCGAGTCGCTCAAAGGTGCGCTTCACGTCATCGGGTACTTCATCCCAGTCTTTGTACGGGGCTGTACCGTGGGCGAGATAGTAGCGGATTTTATCGAAATCCAAATCGTTGATGCCCTCAGGAGCCCAGTGGGTGGGCATGGGCATCTCATTGAACTTGCGCAAGGCATCTTTGCGGAACTCGCGGAGCCAATCCGGCTCACCTTTGGCATCACATATGTAGTCAATGGTCTCCTCAGTGAGCCCGTAACCGGCATCAAAACGGTGATTTTCGGGGAAGGAAAACTCGCCGCGTGTGTCTATCTGGAAGGGGGATTCATCCATCACTCTTCAGTCTTAATAAAATCAAACCCTTTCTCCTCAATTTGCTCCACCAGCTCATACCCGGCTGTGCGCACGATGCGCCCTTTGTAGAGCACATGTACCACATCCGGACGTATGTAGTCCAGCAGGCGCTTGTAGTGGGTAATGATCATGAAGCTGCGGAACGGCGCTCTCATGGCATTGACTCCCTCTGACACGATTCGGAGGGCATCCACATCCAATCCGCTGTCCGTCTCATCCAAGATGGCGTAACTCGGGTTAAGCATCATCATCTGCAGGATGTCATTGCGCTTCTTTTCACCGCCGGAGAAGCCTTCATTGACGGCTCGCGCCGTGAAGCGCGGGTCCATGTCCAAGCTCTTCATCTTGGCGCGCATATCCTTGTAAAAGGCCACGGCGTCAATCTCTTCACCCTTGGGAAGTCGCGCCTGCAGGGCAGCGCGCATAAAGTTTGCATTGGTCACGCCGGGTACCTCCACAGGGTACTGGAATGCCAAGAAGAGTCCGGCGCGGCTGCGCTCATCCACGCTCATGGCAAATAAGTCCTGACCATCCAGCTCAGCAGAGCCGGATATTACCTCATAATCCGGATGGCCGCACAGCACCTTGGAGAGCGTGCTCTTGCCGGAACCGTTAGGCCCCATAATGGCATGCACCTCACCCTTAGGCAGTTCCAGGTTGATACCGTTGAGAATCGTGGCGCCATCCTTGACGCGTGCGTGTAGATCTTTAATGATGAGACTCATGTTCGTGTTCTGAAAAATACTTATCGGGAATGCAACCATGCAGGTAAGCCTCCATTGTGTCCACGGTCACGCCCTCCGGCAGGTCGAAGACATCCTCCGGCGTCAATCCCTGTTTTAACTGCACATCAATGACCTTTTGACTGCGGTCATCCATCAGGTGTATGTGCGGCACCACATTCGGACAATAGCGCGCAGGTCCGTTATCCGGATGCAGGTGGTTAACGAGTTTGGCTTCCACCAACGCTTCCAAGCTGTTGTAAATGGTTGCCAGTGATATGCCGGGCATCATCCCCTTAGCCCTTTCATATATTTGGGCTGCCGTAGGGTGATCATCGGATTCTATGAGTACGTCTATCACGACTCTGCGCTGGCGGGTCATTCGCAAGCGGGCACAACGCATCATGAACGCAGGTGTCACGTTGCGCTTACAGCTGTTTTGAGCGTCTGAGGTCTTTTGCATACTTGTTTAGTGGGAGCTTACAGGCCTCCTGTGCGCACATTATAACGGTTCAAAGACTATTTAGCAAGGCAAAAACGCGCAGTAATTGTGCAAGTCTTGTCAGCAAAGCGCGTTTTTTGCTTGCAGAATGCCTGTGTATGTGGCAAAATGCGTGGGTACAGAGCAGAAACTCGGATTCATTATTATGTCAATTGGCACATACAAAGAGATTGAGGGCGGCGTTACCGTCGCGAAGGGATATGTGGCAAACGCGTTGGCTTGCGGTATTAAGAAGCCGACAGCCACACGCTTGGATCTTGCGCTGGTTTATTCTACTTTACCGACAACTTCTTCCGGCACGTTTACAACAAACAGAGTACGCGCAGCTTGCGTGCGCGTGAGTCAGAATCATCTCCGCCGTGGCAATGTGCGCGCCGTTGTTGCCAACAGTGGCAATGCGAATGCCTGCACGGGTGCGGATGGCGTAGCTGTAGCACGTAAGGAGTGTTCCATCGTTGCCAAGGAGCTTGGACTCAAGCCCTCAGAGGTAGCTGTTTGTTCCACCGGCGTTATCGGCTTGCCGATGCCCATGGTGCGCATCGAGCCGAGGTTGCCCGAGCTCTGTCAAAATCTGAGCGCAGAGAAGGGGCATGACGTCGCCTCCGCCATCATCACCAGTGACACCCGTGAGAAGGAGGTCGCTGTTGAGGTTGAGATTAACGGGCAAATCGTGCGCATCGGTTCCTGCTGCAAGGGTGCCGGCATGATTGCTCCCTGCATGGCGACCATGATTTGCTTGGTATGCACGGATGCAGCCGTTAAGCGTGAAGACTTGGACAACATCGTGAAGGACGGTGTATCCAAAACCTTCAATCGTATCACCATTGACGGTGACATGAGCACCAATGATACATGCTTGGTCATGGCTAACGGTGCTTCCGGCGTAGAGCTTGCCCCCGGCACCCCCGGTTGGGAGACTTTTGTGGAGGCGCTGCATTATGTGCTCATGGAGCAGGCAAAGCGCATTGTGCAGGACGGTGAGCGTGTGACCAAGTTCGTGACGGTACAGGTGGAGGGTGCACCCTCTGCCGCTGAAGCCAAGCGTGTGGCTGAAGGTGTAGCGAAATCCGCACTCGTCAAGAGCTCTTGGAATGGTGGTGACCCGAACTGGGGCCGCATCATCCATGCCGTCGGTTATAGCGGCATGCGCGTCAAGGAGGAGAAAGTGGATATCGACATTGCCGGCTTGCCTGCTTGCCGTGGAGGTGTGCAAACGGATACCCCCAGTGATGACCTGCGTGAGCGCGTGCAAGCCCGTGAGTTTGTGGTGCGCATCAACCTGAACCTCGGTAGCCATGAATATGTGGTATACACGACGGACCTCTCACCGGAGTACGTCGACTTCAACCGTTCAGAATACGCCTACTGGAATCAGGCGAAACAAGACGGTTTGACTCGCTGATTTTCAGAAAAGGATGGCAAGGCTATGCAAAAATACCTTGCCATCCTCTTTCTGCTGTGTTATATATAATTAAACAGCATTTTATATGTCAAGGACAGCTATTATCAGCGATATTCACTCAAATTATCACGCCATATATGCCGTGATGACGGATGCCTTTGAGCACGAGCGCTGCACAGAGGTTGCCTGTTTGGGCGATATAGTGGGGTATAACGCATACCCTTCCACCTGTCTTGACTACATACGCCAGCTGAATTGCCCGGTAGTGAAGGGGAACCATGATGAGGAAGTGGTGAACCCTCGATACGAAAAAATGAACGATTTGGCGAGAGAAGCCATGGAGTGGACCGTGCGCCAGCTCAGCGAAGAGCAGCTGCAGTGGCTCGCTAGGCTGCAATACCAGCGCATTGTTCGCCCCAGCGGGGGCGGCGCGTCGTCTTTTACCATCGTTCATTCCACTTTGGATCAACCCAAAGCGTGGAATTACATCATCAACGCGAATGATGCTGCGGGCAACTTCTCGCGGCAGTTTTCACAGCTTTGCTTCCATGGACATACGCACGTGCCCAAGGTGTACATGTGGGACGGCAGACACTCTGTGGAGGATTTTGATGTAAAACACCGTTTGGTGATGAATGGGTACACTGAATTACAACCCGACCCGAGGTTTAAGTATTTCATCAATGTCGGTTCCGTCGGGCAGCCGCGTGACAATGACCCCCGCGCGTGCTACGCCATCTATGATTCGGATGCGAATCTGGTCATCCTCAAGCGGGTGGAGTATGATATTGCCGGAGCACAAGCAGCCATTGCGGAGGCCGGATTACCCTCCTATTTGGCCGAGCGACTCGGGCGAGGGTGCTGATAAGATGTAGCAACTAATGATAAACTCAGGAGAGCGCACACGTGAGTAATTTGATAAAGAGATGCATGCCGATGTTGGTCTTGTTCCTCATCGGGACACTGCTGGCATGGTATTTGGTTCCGGCTGAGCTGGAGCAGATGAAGTGGGAGGTTCCCGGCATGCCGGAGAGTTATCCTATTGAGCAGAAATGCCGCCCCATATTTCTGCTGATTCTGTGCTATCTCCCGTTTATCGGTGCTGTTTTCTATTCGTTCATGGGCACCATGGATCGCTACATGAGCCGTAACTTCATCAGCTATTTCCTGATGTGTACGCTCATCTTGCTGCTCATTTACATTTTGGCTGACTTTACGGATAATATGGAACGCTTCCGTTCCAAGTTTGATGACCCTGTCATTCAGGCTCTCAAATTTTACGGTTCGCAGATGCCCATGTTCCTGTATCAGATTTTGCCGTACACGCTGATGATGGGCACTATGTGGTGCCTGAGTAAGCTTTCCGGCACCTGTGAAATTACCGGTATGATGCAGTCCGGCCGTTCGCTGCTGCGTCTGTGCATGCCCATTTTCCTGTTCGGCTCGCTTGTTGCGGTCAGCTACGGCATTTTCGGCTTCCATTGGGCGCCGAACGGCATGCTGTATCGCCAAATTCAGCTCAAACAAGAGAAAAATGCGGATGGAACAGCACAATCCATCATTTACCGGAGTGAAACCTATTCCCGCAACTGGATTATCAAGCATCCGTCCACCATTGATGACCCCGGAGCGCCGATGAAAGGTCTTAAAATCGTTCAGTTTGAGCCGAAAAAGCACGGTGCTTTGGTTCGCAAGTATTATGCGGATGAGGCTGTGTGGAATAAGGCGGATTCCTCCTGGACGTTCACCAATGTGTATGTGCATGATATTGCTCCCAGCGGCGTAAAACCCACTGATGCTCAGTTTTATCCGACCCTCGTGTGCGACTTCGGCGAAAAGCCGTACCAAATCATCAGTCCCGGAGCAGGGGGGCGCATTGATGCAATGGGTACATCCGTTCTCTACGAGTATATTAAGTCCGGAGCAGGCTCTCGCGAAGATCGCTACAAAAAGCGCACGGAGTGGCATGTGCGAATTGCCCGCATCTTCAGCTGCATTGTGTTGATTATGCTTGCAATACCCAGCTCCGTCACATTCCAACGCCGTGGCACGATGAAGGGCATTGGCATTGCCGTGATTTTGGCGGCGTTGATGCTCTTCTTGTACCGCGTATTCCCGTCGCTCGGTGAGGCCGGTATCATTCAGGCGTGGATAAGTGCATGGATTCCTAACGTTGTTTACACCATTATTGCCATCTATTTGTTCCGCGTCAATTTGGCGCACCGTTCCTTCAAGGAGTGGCTCAAAGCTCGTTTGCGTGGTGAGGCGTGATGAATATTAAAGGCATCATCTTTGATTTCGATGGCGTTCTGGTGGATACGGAATGGGCCATATATCAGTCGTGGGTTCATTTGTATGCACGTGAGGGACAGGAAATTTCCATTGAAACATATTCTCCTTGCTTAGGCGCCGGTTACTCTCATTGGGACCCGGCCAAACACTTGGAATCTCTCACGCATAGGAGCTATGATTGGGAAATTGAAACACCGGCCCGCCAAGCGCGTTTGGAAGCGGATTTGGAGCGCTCAGGGCTTATGCCCGGTGCGGTCGAGCTGATGGATTGGTGTGATGCTCACGGAATCCCCATGACTGTTGCTTCATCGTCTTCACGCCGATGGGTGGAAGGCTGGTTGAATAAGCTCGGCATTTACTCCCGTTTTAAGGGCGTTTTCACTCGCACGGATGGTTATCCCGTTAAGCCGGATCCCGCGCTGTTTCTCGCTGCTCAATCGTGCATCGGTGTGCCGCCTGAGGATTGCCTCATTATCGAGGATTCTGAAAATGGCACCATTGCTGCGCAGAATGCCGGTATTCCGTGCGTCGCTATTCCGAATCGTCTTACTGTGCATTCTGATTTATCGCGCGCTCAGTTTCATGCCGTGAGTCTATCCGCTCTCTTAACGGAAATTTTGCATTCTCGCTGATTTCTCTATATTCCGGCCGCTTTCTATCAGCTATTCTCAGGGCAGAAGCGGCGTTCGGGAATAAGTTACAACTTCGCATAATATATGTAATGCAAAATTTTTATTTGAAAAAAAGCGCATGTTGATTGCAGTCGAACTTTCCGCTTGAAAAGCGGGATAAAGCTGCTAGAATAAGAGCCGTCTATGAGCATGGTAGTAGCAGAACACTTACATAAGACATTCGGACGATTTACGGCAGTCAAGGATGCGAGTTTTCGGATAGAAAAAGGAGAGATTGTAGGATTTCTCGGGCCGAACGGCGCGGGCAAGACAACAACGATGAAAATGCTCACAGGCTACTTACCTCCGACCGCCGGAACCGCGAGCATAGCGGGACATGATATTTTGGATGAGCCGGTAGAAAGCCGACGTCACTTGGGTTACATGCCTGAGAACGTTCCCTTGTATGATGACATGCGTGTGACGGACTACTTGGCATACCGGGCACAATTGAAAGGACTGCGCGGCATGGACATGCGCTCACAGGTCGGTTACGTGATAGACAAATGCGGACTTGAGCCGAAGCGCAAAAATCTTATCAGCACGCTCTCGAAAGGTTATCGTCAACGTGTAGGCTTGGCAGACGCCCTGCTCGGCAAGCCGGATTTGCTCATATTGGACGAACCGACGAACGGTTTGGATCCTAACCAAATCCGCCAGATTCGTGAATTGATACGCGCCTTGGCCGAAGAACACACCGTTATTCTTTCCACCCACATTCTGAGCGAGGTGGAAATGATATGCAACAAGGTGATTATCATTGACCAAGGTGAAATCAAGGCCGCAGACACGCCGTTGAATTTAACACGAGGCTTACGCGCAGCCGGCCGTGTATCCATCGAGTTCAAGGGAGACTTGAACGTTGTGGTTAAAGAGCTTGAAGCCTTCGCCCCCGTGAAGCGAGTGATTGTAGAAGAGCCCCAAGGCGATGGATGGCACCGCTTAATGGTTCGCGCAGAACCCGGCACCGATACCCGAGAAAAGGCAGCAGCCATTACGGCTGCACACGGCTTCCCGACTCGCCATATTTACCGTCACATTCCGAGTTTGGAAGACGTGTTTGTGGAAATGACGCGTCGCGATTAAAGATACAGCTTATTACTAACGCTTTACAGAAAAACAATGGAAACGAATAATGACAAATCCCCTGCTCCGGCTTCAGTCTCGATGCTGCACCGAGTGAAAAGGAACTTTTTCAGCTATCTGTCAACGCTTTGGGTTATCTACATCAAAGAATTGAAGGGATACTTGTGCGTCCCCTTCGGTTGGGTGATTTTAACCTGCACCATGGGCATACAGGGGCTCATGCTGCAAGCGGTATTGGAAACCATGACCGTTGCAACCGGCAACGGTGTCATGTACCACATGATGGACAGCCTGTTTTTCCTGCTGCTCTTCATTTTCATTTTCCCGCTGATTACGATGCGTACCTTTGCGGAGGAAGAACGCCTCGGCACGCTGGAAGGCCTGCTCACTGCGCCGGTGACAACGACGCAAATCCTTTTGGGTAAATATTTCGCAGCTTATACCTTCTACCTCATTATATGGCTGCCCATGCTCCTGTACCCCTGGATGAGCGAGATTGGTAATCTGTATACCTACACGCGTTACGGTGAATACAGCGATACCACCATCACCTACATGCTGGCAGACTGGTTCGGCGCCTACTCCATCTTGGCACTCACCGGTGCATTCTTCGTAGCACTCGGCATTTTATGCTCCTCCGTGACACGCAGCCAAATTATCGCTGCCATCTTCTGCACATGCCTCATGATTCTCTATTACTTCTTGGGGCGTGTTACAGAGTTGTGGGGCGAATTCCCCGCTGCTCCCGTATTCCATTACATTTCATGGTCTGAGCAGTTCAAATCCTTTACCAGTGGCGCCATTGATACCCGCCCGCTGGTGCTTTATCTTTCCACCACCATCTGCACGCTGGCATTGACCAAGCGTTTGGTTGACTACCGCCGCTGGACTCGCTGATTTTAGAACATCTTACGAATAGAACCGACATGAGTAAAACAGAATTTACCGGGCACCCTGATGCACGCCGTTCCAAGGCAAATCCGCTGGCGTGGATTAACCTTGCGCTGCTCGCCATCATCATGATTTGCTGCAACTACATCGGGTGCAGAGAATACGCACGCGTCGACCTGTCCGAGTATGAGAGCTACTCCATCTCCCAGCGCACTATCAACGTGTTGCAGAGTGAAGCCGTGCAGAACCGCGAAACGCCCATCCGCATTATTTTCGCGTTCCAGACCTCTTCCCCCGGTTATCACCGCATGTACATGCTGCTGGAGGAGTATAAGCGCCACGCCAACGGCAAAATTGAGGTGGAATGCTTTGACCCCCTCCGCCAGCCGGGCCGTGCCCGTGAAATCGAGAACATTTACAAAGTGAAGTTCAATCAGGAGCTTTGCATTGTGGATGCTCGCGATAATAAAAATGCCCCCATCGACCACTATGATGCCGACCCCGGTAAAGCTAACCTCTACAGCCGCATTCCGGGTACGGCATTCTCCCGCTACGTGGTGCAACCGGACGGCAAGCGCAATGTCGTTGCGTTGATGATGGATGAGGTGCTTTGCTCTGAGATTATCCGCGCAGCGGAAGGTCAGCAGCGTAAAATGTATGTCGTGGCCAATAAAGGCGGCATCAAGCTCGACCAAAATGGCCAGTTGGAGTACGAGACTATTTCTCTCATCCGCACCATCACCGGCTCCCTTAATCTGAAGTTGGAGCCCATCGTGCTGAGCGAAGATGCAGAGCAAGACATCCCGGCGGATGCTGAGGGTCTTATTATCATCGCCCCTCAGTTTGACTTCGAGCCCTGCCAGATTGCCACCATCCGTAAGTTCTGGGGGCGCAATGAGCGTAAGTCCATCTTTATTGCGCTGGACTCTGAGCTGCCTTACTTTGACACGCGTCACGTGCGCCAAGAAACGGCTGAAGGCTCTGTGGAATCCACCCGTGTCGTGCGTGGCCCGCGCCTGAGTAACCTTTACCAATTCCTGCGTGAAAACGGCATCAACCCCAACGGTGATGACCGCATCCTGCTGCGTGACAGCCAGCGCTTTACTAACAACATCTCCGTATTCTTCCCGGAGAGTTTGGAGTGCACGAAATCCTTCTGGAATAACACAACTCAACTGGAAGGCCGTTGCCGTTCTTTCTCCCTCGGTCACGGTGATGACAGCGTTGCTTCCGCTCAACGCCTCAATTTCTACCCGCTGATTATGACGTCCGCGGATTACTACGGCGAAACAAACCCCAGCCGTGGCGCTAAGCAAGATGGCGATGACATCCAGGGCCCGCTCTGTGTTGCCGCTGCAACGACTCGTGGCAGTGTGGATGATCCCAACAGTCTGAACACCCTCATGGTAGTCGGCAACTTGGATATGCTGGCCGAAGAGGGCGCCAGAAAGGAGGTGCGCGACTACTTGCGCTCCATTTGGGCGTGGATGATTGAAAAGCCTGAGTATGCCGGTAAGAGCACCAATTACGACCTCACCGTCAAAATTGACCTGAACCGCCACTCCCGCAGCGCTGTGGAGCACTTGACCCTTATCATCATGCCCTTGTGCGCCCTGCTCCTGGCTTTGATTATCTGGAATACTCGCAGGCACTGATTTCCGTTTACTCCCGGTTTATGAGAATTCTCTACACCATTTTCTTGGGCTTGATTGCAGGGCTGATGATAACAGCCTCTGTATTCTTGACCATTGACGGCAACTTGGCCAAACTCACGGGGTGGTACCGAGTCACCCCGGGCATGCCGCTCTTCACTAATGAGCACTCCTCGCAATTGTCACAGGTGTCGTGGATGCGCATAGCGGATTTGCATGATACCATTGAATGTGAAAAAGACAGCAACGGCACTTGGTGGATTATCAAGCCATTCCGTGACAAACTCGACCCGCAGGTTGCCACATACATCCTGAATTTCGCACAAAATGCTCATATCATTGACACTCTGACCATCAATGATGAAACGCGCAAGAGCATGCGCGACTTCGGTGTGGAATCAGACCCCTGCTCCATTACTCTCAAACGAGCAGCAGGCAACAATGAGCACACCACGGTGGCGCGTTTTACGCTCGGTAAAAAAGCTCCGTGGTTGGCGGATTTGGGGGATGGCAAAAATGTGGGGCCGACCACATACCTGCGCACAAAGTTCTATGGTGATGATGACCGCGTACACGTTGTCAGCGGTAACATCACCCCTTTGTTTGCCGGGGGGTTAAAGAATCTCCGTGACCACATGCCCTTGCGTTTTGACCCGAATGCGCTTGTCGGTATTACCATACGGCGTCAGGGTGAGCAGCCCATTAACCTGAAGCGCGAGAATAAGGATAGTCAGTGGATTTTGCATACCGTCAATAACAGCTCCGTTGCCGAGCAGGAAAACGCTGCAAAGCTCATGGTGATGCTGTGCCAACTGCAGGCTCTCAGCGTTAAAAATGCCTCGGAGGTTAAGTTGCCCAAGGAACCTCAATGTACCATTGAGCTGAGTGTTCAGGGTGAGAAAACGCCACGCGTGCTCAAAATATACCCTCCGGAGCAGTTGAGTGGCACGCATGGCAGCGCTACTGCTCGCTCATACAGCTATGCTACCATAAATGACCGCGACGTTGTTTTCCGCTTACAGGCAGAGCCGAAAATCCGTCGCAAAGGCGGCTTTTCCTCCATCGTGAACGGGGTCTTCAGCTTGCCGGTCTTGCCGGCGGAGACGATGGCTGAGTGCCGTGGCCTCAATGAGACGTATACGGCGGATTTGCCCCTCAGCCTAGAGCAGTTGCGCTCTCGCAAGTTAGCTACCTTCGATGAACGAGATGTAGAGAGTGTGCTCATCCGCTCTCGCCACAGCCGCTTCCCGGTGCGCTTGTGCCTCATCCCCGGAATCCGCGAAAGTAATGTGCAAGACGCATGGACCGTCGAGGCTCAGGGTGAGGAGCCGGCAGAGGCGGAGACCGACATTGTGCGCTCCTTCCTGCGCAACTTCCGCACGATTCCCGTAGAGGGTATCGTAGCAGACCTTCCCTTTGCCGATACGCCGGAGGATAAGGCTCGCCGCGCAGAGCTGATGAAAAAATACGGTTTATTCTCCCCGGATTACCGAATTTTCATCACGCCTCGTTCCTGTGGGTACAGAAGCAGCATATACGGCGTGGATTTGCCCCTTATTAAGGATAGAGACGTAAAAATCTTTGCGATTTCCCACTATGAAGACCCGGAAAGCGGTGAGACGATGCGAGTTGCCATGATGGAAGGCAGCCACACCATCTTCCGCGTCAGCCCGCGCCTTACCCGCACCTTTGCCATGCAGCTCAACGCTTGGAAATCCCGCAACCTCGTTGGATTCCATATTGCTGAGCTCAAGCGATTCACCTTGGATTACCAGGAGGCCAGCCTGGTGTTGGACTATGATTCCATGGCGGAAACCTGGAGCGGAAAATTGGGTGGTGCGGATGTGACCGCCAACATCAACCCGCACAGAGCGCTTAACTGCGTGGATCGTCTCCGCAAGTTGAAAGTGCGCGAGTGGCTGGATCCTTACGATGCGGATGCCTTAGAGAAGCTGAGCACTCCCGTGTTCCGCGTCAAGATAGAACTGGAATCCGTGGATCACTCGCAGGTGGAAGCCATTGTGGTAGATACGGAGGAGCTGGGGCATGACCGCATGACGGAGTCCGGCGCGGAATACCGCCAAGACGGCGCGGGCGCTGCACTGCAGGAAGACTCGGATTTGGACCGCCAATTCCGTGATTTGGCCTTGCTCTCTCGGCCCACAGTTGAAACAAGTTACACCATTGAGATTGCGCCGGTGAACAACACGGATGACAAGCCGATGTTCTACGGCAGAATCCGAGAAACCGGGCAGCTTTTCCTCATGAAGTTTGAGGATGCTCAGAGTATAGGCTCCTCCCCGCTGGAGGATAACGTACATGTGCTTCCGGATGCTCAATAACATTTGCACTCAAATACATACTTAAGCACGAGCTATGTGGGTTTGGAAAAAAACGATATCTAAGTCAAACGAAGAGTTGTGGCAGCAGCGCGTGGGTAACATCCCCGGAGCTGTGTTTTCTGAGGGCTTTCATGCGGAGCGTATCAATATAGATGTGTACGCCGAGACGGAAGAAGAGGTGCTGGTGTTGCAAGCTTGCTATGGCGGTAAGATAGAAGCCGTGCAAACGGTGGACTGGGTAGCTGCCACTGCTCCGGAAAACACCCCGCCGCTCATTATTCGTGACAAATTGGTTATTTCCGCCAGCGCGGATGAGGAGACGATGGCCGCCCTTCATGCCAAATATCCCGGCCGCATCATTCTCACCTTCCCGGCGGAGCGTGCTTTCGGCACCGGCAACCATGCCACGACCTCAACTTGCTTGCGCATGCTGTGTGATGAAGTCAAACAGCGAAAATCCCCGTGGACGCTTACGGATATCGGCTGTGGCACCGGTGTGCTTGCGTTGGCCGGCCTGCGCCTCGGGGCTCAGAGTGCCATCAGCTTTGATTTTGACCCCATTGCAGTGGATGTTGCGCAACGTAATATCGAACGCAATGGCGGCGCGGAGAACCTGAGCTTATTCCAAGCAGATGTGTTCGAGTGGAGCCCGAACGAGGGTGAGCAGGCCGACATCGTGCTGGCCAACCTTTTTTCCGCGGTGTTGATGAAGGCCTTCCCCCGCTTGATTGCGACCATGAAGCCCGAGGGTAGCATCCTCATTATATCCGGCATCCTGAACACGCAGGCCGAAGAGACCTTACAGGCAGCCCAAGCTGCCGGCTTAAAGCTGCTCAAGGTTGTATCCCGAGGCAAATGGACTACTGCAAAGCTGACCAACGTATGAACATCCTTGCCATTGAAACCTCCTTACCCAAAGCATCGCTTTGTCTCTATACCGGGGGGCAATTAGCTTTCTCCGCAGAGTGGACGGCAGAGCGCAATCACGATGCGCACCTTTTCCCCGCTCTTGAGCAGGCTCTGCAGGTGTTATCAGCTACACCCTTGGATTACATCTTGGTGGGCGCCGGCCCGGGTAGCTACGGTGGCGTTCGTGTTGCTTTGGCGGCGGCCATCGGCATTTCCACCGTGCGCGGTGGTCAGTTGGTATCCATTTGCTCTTGGGAAGGACTCGCCCCTGAAGGCTGTGGCATTATTTCCGATGCGCGTCGCGGGGGCTGGACACTTTATCGTCCCGGGTATGAAATCGTTGTGATACCCCCTGCCCAATTGCTGGAGGAGCAGGAAAAAGGGCTCGAGGTGTACACTATTGAGACGCAGCCCACCTTGAAAAAAGCCGGACTTACCGCTGCCGGTTACGAGCTTGCCCCTACGGCAGAGGGCTTGGTACGAGCTTGGCTGGCACGCAGCCCCGAGGAGCAGGCCGCTCTGGCACAAAAACCGGCGGAGCCCATTTATGTACGCCCGCCACATATTACGGAGGCGAAGCGCAAGCCTTGGGAGGTGTGATTCGCACAATTGCTTACCATGACGGAACCTATCATACACACTTGCCAACGCTGCGGGGCGTGCTGCCGCTGGGAGGGGGATGTTTGCCTGACGGATGCGGATATCACCGCCATTGCTGCGTTCTTGCACATGAGCGAAGAGGATTTCATCAACGATTATTGCCATTTGCAGCGCAACAGAAAAGGTCTTTCTCTCATTGATGCTGAGGACGGCGCGTGCATCATGCTCTGTGAGAACGGCTGTCGCATTCAACCCGTAAAGCCGCAGCAGTGTATTGACTTTCCCTACAAATGGAACTTTCCCGGGTGGGAGAACCGCTGCCCGGGCGCCGGTAAAACTTCGTACGAGCCATAATGTTCTCTCGCTTTTCAGTGTACTGTGCGGGCTTGCTGCGCTTTGCCCGTCGCAAACTGGCGAGCCTGCGGGGGCGTTTGCTGGGGGCATTCTCGCAGCAGCCGAAACGCTTGGCAGCGCGTGATGAGTCGCGCCGTGCGTTGGCTTCTATTGTGGTGGATCTTTTCGCCTCCATCATGGCTAGGGTGGATGGGGTCGGCATGGAGGACATGGACACCACCATGGACATGCTCCGTTACGATTTTCCCAACGTGGAGCACAGCTGGCTGGCAGAGCGATTCCAAGCCGCATACACGGATAGGCACCCGCTTTCAGAAGCGCTGATGGTTGCAGCTGCCGGTCGTACAGAGGCTGAGCGCGTGGCTCTTTCGCTGCAAATTTTAGCCATGCTCTACCGCGTGGGCGGCGACCTTACGAATCCTACGCTATTCGACCGCGTGACGCAAGGCTTGAACCTTCCCGGGCTCTCTGCAGAGTTGGACTCCTTGGTTCGCACGCCCGGTGCTACGGCCAAACAACCGATTGAAAGCCTCTGTTTTGCACATCGCATCGGGGAAGGTGTGGTTACATTGGGGGATGAAGATGCGGAAGTATCATTCCGCGTGCTGAGCTGTGTGAACGTGCTGCTGGTAGTGAACGACTCCCGCCGCCCTCTCCCCATGCGAGGCCGCATTTTGCACAAGGGAGACATGCAAATGCTTTTCCCCGGGCAAAGCATCGCGCTCAACGGCGGAACCCTCAGCTACCAGACAATTCGTACCCTGTTACAAAGCCGCTATTCTCGAGCCTCCATTGTTGCCTACTTGATTTGCAAAGATAATGAAGTCAGTGTAACGAGCCACCGCTCTAAGCACAGCTTGGCAAGAATCCGTTTCGGGGTGCACGTTGAAATTGAAATCTTGCAAAAAGACGCCGAGCTGGTGCTGGAGGGGCATCGTTTAAGTGAGACCGGTCAAGTGTGCACCAGTTACTACACTCCTTTTACCATCAACGGCCTTGGCCCTTATAAGCTGGCGGAGCTTCACAATATCGAAAGCCCCGGTAAGAGTTATCAATTGGCTCCGGAATCTCGCAAAGTGCTGGTTACCAATTTGCCTTATGTTAACAAACCCGGTGTGCTCATGCTGACACCCGGCCTTGCTCCCGGCTTGGTTTTCGAGGTAACGTATTCACGTAACTCAGCATCGGGGCGCATTAAGTTGATGGAAGGCTCTCGCCACGCCTTGCAGGTGGATGGCGCATTCATCCGCGATGACATGGAACTGGCGGATGGGGCTCTCATCCGCCTCAGTCCGGTGCAGTACCTGCGCTGCCGTTTTTCTGCCGGTGTGCTGGATGAAGAGACATCCCTCATTCAACGCCTGCGTGTGCGGGGCCTCACCCGTGACTTCGTCGGCGCCGGCCGTGTGGTGGATAATATCGACTTCGAGCTTAATAGGGGGGAGATGGCTTGCATCCTCGGCCCCAGTGGCTCCGGTAAAAGTACCATTCTCAACATGCTCGCCGGGCATTTGGAACCGTCCTTCGGCTCCATTCATTATAATGATGTGCGACTCTCGCCGGATGCCACCACCCTGCGCCGCCACATTGCCTTTATTCCCCGTGAGGATATTTTAGATGAATCCATGACTGTGGGGGAGCATGTGTACCATGCATCCATGTCTCGCCGCCCCGGTTTGACTCGCGGAGACCGCATCCGCCGCGTCAACGCCGTGCTGAACTTCATCGGCATGGGGGCTATGGCCAATCGCCCCGTGGGCAGGCGCGGGGAGCGTGCTCTCTCCGATGGCGAGCGTACGCGTCTTAATTTGGCTCTTGACCTCACCGGAACGGCGGAGGTGTTCCTGATAGATGAACCCATCAGCGGTTTGTCCTCCAGCGATGCGGAGCGCGTCATTCAAACCCTTGAAAAGATGTCCTCCGGGCGCATTCTGCTGTGCACCCTGCACCGCCCCTCACAAAGCCTGCTCAATAGGTTCCGAAAGGTAATGGTGCTCAATTCACACGGGCAAATGGCGTTCTGGGGCACTCCGCAGGAGATGGTGGAATACTTTGAGAATGCTGCTCGCGACATGGGGCTCTACGTTTCCAGAGAAGCCATAGCCGCCGGTGGCGCTGAGTACGCGTTCGAGGTGATGGCAGCACCCTTCAGCCGCCTCGGTAATTATAAAGTTCCCAATGCTGACATGTGGCAAGAGTACTTTGAACGCCACCAATACAGCAAAAAAAGGGAATCGGAAACGGAAGCGCCGCAATCGGGGCACGTAGTGTCCTTCCCCCGCCGCTCTGTTAAGGAGTTGTGGCGTTTGTTCATGCTTTGGGTGACGCGCACGTTCCTCAGCCGCGTGCGTAGTCGTATGAGTCTGTATGCGCTCTTGCTGGAAGCCCCCGTGCTTGCCCTGCTCATCGCCGGCACGTTGCGCGCCTCCGCTACGGAGCCATACATATATTACGAGTCATTGCATATCAGTGAATACCTATTCCTATCGCTGGTGCTGGCCATGTTCTTCGGCCTAACGGATGCTGCATGTGAAATTATACGCGACAGACCGGTGATTCGCCGTGAAAGCAATTACAAGTTATTCATAACCGGTTACTTGCTGGCAAAAACACTGGTGCTCACCGGCATAGCAGCCATTCAATGTGCGCTTTACCTATGGGTGAGCAACAACATACTGGAAATTGAGCTCATGTTCTGGCCGCATTTCGGCATCATGATTCTGACTTCATTTGTCGGCATTGCTCTGTCGTTAATGGTGTCCTCTCTGGTGCGCACGGAGCGTACGGCGCTTAACATCGTGCCACTGCTGTTGGTGCCGCAAATCTTGCTTGCCGGTGCGCTGATTCGCTTTGAAGAAATGAATGAGTTTTGCCCGCAAATGCCGGATTTTGTCCCGCAGTGCATCAGTGAGCCATTAGGGACGCTGCGCCACCGTGTGGCATATCAAGATAAGGAAACTCACGCCATTTCCTCCAAGCCCGTACCGCTGGTGGCTGAGTTTTGCCCCTTGCGCTATGCGTTTGAAATGATGTTTGTAACGCAGGTGAATCATAACCTTTGGGAGGTGGAGCTCAAGCGCATTGAAAAACAGCGTGACGATTTGCGCGATGAGGTGCAATCACTCAAACAGCTCCAGCTCACCCTAGCGGATGCCCCCGGCGCTGACGAAGAACGCAAAAAAACAGCGGAACAGATTGCCGCGCTCAATGATAAGCTCAAAATGGTGAATACGGCGCTGCTGCTGACTAACTCTGCCGCGGCTAACGCGAAGGAGGCTAAAGACATTCTGCGCTTGACCCGCAAAGTCGCCCTTACTTTCAATGAGGGCTTGCTCAATGAATTGAATGAGAGACTTGAAGATAGTGATGAGAGAACGGATTACCCCGTGGAGTTCTATTTTTCCAACAAAAAACTGGCGGAGCTGGGTGAAGGCGTCAATCTCGCACGTAAAGATAACCGCATCTCGGAATACCGCGGTTTCTTCCTGTCACCGCGACAGCCCTTGCCCTTCGGCGGGATGGACCAGCGCACGGAGGACGGTTCTGTATCAACCGTTTGGCGCAATTCTGTTTATCTGCTTATCATGGGCCTGTGCCCCATGCTGATTGCAGCATGGCGCCTACGCCGTATTTGCCGCTCATGCTGAGTGCTGTAATACTTTACACTTGCGGTTTTGAGGTAAAAATGCTAGTATAACGCTTATGAACAGGTTCTGTCTCTACGCCATTCCGGCCGCACTCGTATGTGCTGCTTCCTATGTTTACGCGGATCACTCCGCTATGAATTTGGCTTTGCTCAAGTGGGAGCAGCAGCTTCGCGAATACCAAGCCGCTTTGAAAATCGCCGAGACGGATGACCAAAAGGCTGCTCTCATCGTTCCTGATGGTAAAGACATTGCACGCGAGCTGTGGAAAAGCGTGAATCACAAAACCGGCACGCGCGAAAAGTTGGTTCGCCCCACAGACGCAGAGCGCATGAATGGCGCAACGGACACCGTTAAGCAAGTTGCTACCTATCAGTTTGAAGAAGCTTGGGCGGCGCCGGCAGTGGTCTGGTTCCTTAACCACCCGGATGCTTTCGCCTCTGTTTTCGGCAAAAAAACGCGCCAAATCAGCTTCTTTGCCAATGCAATGTTGGAGAGTGTGGAACGCGTGCACTTCGCCAGCCCGCATATTGCGGATGCGTGTGCTAAGCTTTCAGAAAGCCCCAGCGTGCGTATATATGAGATATTGGAGAAAATATATACCCGCAATCAAACACCTGCTGCCCGCGCTAATGCGGCTCTGGCTATGAGCATCTTGCTGAGTAATCCTACGATTGCCAGTGCGGAAAGCAGCCCGGCTGTTGCTCGCAGTAAGCAGTTGTATTTCCTCCGCCAAGCTGTCATTCAAGCACCGGATGGCGCTATGTTCGGCAGTGTTACTCTGAATGATATGGCCAGAGAAATTGCCTATGCGCTGGAGCATCTCAGCTTGGATTCCGTCCCCCCGCAAATGGAACTTTTTGATAAAGACGGCAATAAGGTGCTGCTGCCCACGCCGGGGCAACCGACTTTGCTCTTTTTCTGGACTCCGGAGGAAAGCATCGGGCTTGACATCGTGCAACGTCAGGAATTGCTGACCAAGCAATTCCCGAATCTGAAAATTTGCCCTATTTCCACGAATATGGAAATGGAGCAGTGGAAAAGTATGTTGCAAGAGTATGGTATCACCAATGCATTCATGGATAATGATGCAAACAAGGCCGGCCGTGATTACCGAATCTCTCAGCTCCCCTTTGCTGTGCTCGTGAATGAGCGCTGTCGCATCCTCTTCATCGGCTTCCCCAATCAGCAGCTTCAGGCTGCCCTCAACAATTGCTTTGCTCCGGCGGAGGATACCCCCACGGACAAGGTAACCATTGAAGACGGTACCACTCAACCGGCTGCAACAGGGGATTCTCACCTGCAACCCGGTTCTCAGCCCCGACCTGCCACCCCTTCCGCCGGTAGCAGCGAGGTGCCGGCCCTGCGTGATATGCCGGATGAAGCTGTGGCACAGCCCAAACCGGCTCAGCCGACCACTGGGGGCAGTGATGAAGTGCCTGCATTGCGAGAAATGCCGGAATTCTGAAGTCCACCCTTCAAAAAGGCGTGACTTCCCACCCTTTTCTGCTATAATAAACGCACGATATTATGAAATACAGAGGTCTTTACACTGCAATTGTTACCCCTTTCAAAGATAACAAAGTCGACACGGAAGCCTTCAAAGCGCTTATTGAAGCGCAGATTGCCGGTGGAGTGGACGGCATCGTACCCGTAGGTACCACCGGTGAATCCCCCACGCTCGGCCATGCCGAGCATATGGAGGTGATTCGCCTCGCTGTGGAGTATGCTGCCGGTCGCTGCCAAGTGATTGCCGGCACAGGCTCCAACAGCACAGACGAAGCCATCGAGATGACTCGCGAGGCTGAGGCCATGGGCGCCGACGGCACGCTGCAGGTCTGCCCCTACTACAACAAGCCCAGCCAGGAGGGTGTGTACCGCCATTTCAAGGCTATTGCGGATGCCACCAAGCTGCCCATCATGCTCTATAGCATCCCCGGTCGCAGCGGCATTGAGATTGCTGTTGATACGGTTGCTCGTCTGGCTGCTGATTGCCCCAATATTGTCGCTATCAAAGAGGCCGGTGGCAGCGTGGAGCGCGTAAACCAGCTCGTGCAGGCTCTGCCTGAGTCTTTCGCCGTGCTCAGCGGTGATGACGGCTTGACGGTTCCCTTCATCTCCTGTGGCGCTGTGGGCTTGGTGTCTGTGACGTCCAACGTAGCCCCCGCTCAGATGAAGGAGCTGGTGGATACCGCACTCAGCGGCGATGGTCACAAGGCGCTTGCTCTGCAGAAGAAGTATTACCCCCTGATGAAGGGGCTGATGAGCTTGGACGGCAACCCCGTGCCGATTAAGGCTGCCATGGCTCTCCGTGGTGATATGACTTGGGAAATTCGCCTGCCACTCGTCCCTCTGGCTCCCGAAAAGCATGAGAAGCTCGCTTCCCTTCTCAAGGATTTTAACCTGCTCTAATTTCGTTTATTGTTATGATGAAGGTTCTCATTACCGGTATTTCCGGTCGCATGGGTCAGGCTGTCAAGCAGGCGGTGGAGCTGAATCCCGGCACGGAGCTCGGCTCCACTCATGATGTAGGCCAGGATATCGCCGCAGCCATGCAGGTGTCCGATGTGGCTATTGATTTTTCCTTCCATGGGTTCACCCCGGAGTTGCTGGCCACAGCCGTAGCTCAGGGTAAGCCCTTGGTTATCGGCACCACCGGTCACACGGCGGAGGAGAAAGCCGCCATTACAGAGGCAGCCAAGAGCATTCCCATCGTGTTCGCCTCCAACTATTCCGTTGGCGTGAACACACTGTTCTGGCTGACTCGCAAGGCAACTCAGATTCTCAAGGATTATGATATTGAAATCATTGAGATGCACCACCACCACAAGCTGGATGCCCCGAGTGGCACAGCCCGCACGCTGGCGGAGGTCGTTTGCGAGGAGACCGGCCTCGATTACGAGAAAGATGTGATGCACGGTCGCAATGGCTTGGTAGGTGCTCGTCCGCAGGCTCAGATCGGCATGCATTCCATGCGTGGCGGTGACGTTGTGGGTGACCACACCGTGATGTATGCCACGGATGGCGAGCGCTTGGAGCTCACGCACAAGGCTTCCAGCCGCATGACTTTCTCCACCGGCGCAGTGCGCGCCGCTCTTTGGCTGGCAGACAAACCTGCAGGGCTCTACACCATGCAGGATGTCCTCGGTTTCAAGGATTGAGCCATGTGCCCAACCGAAACACAGCTGCAACGAGTTGCATTTTCCCTCGGCTCCAATGTAGGTGACCGCCTCGCCACATTGGAGTCGGCTTGCGACTTCTTATCCCAAGAATTCGGTAACCTGAGGCTCTCTCAGTTGTACGAAACGGAGCCGGTCGGGTGCCCTGAGGGCTCTCCCCCTTACCTCAATGCCTGTGTAGAGGTCTGTACGGACATCCCTCCGCACGAGGTGTTGGCTATTTGCAACAAAATTGAGGCGGAACTGGGGCGCGTGCGTACCGGTGAATACGGCGCCCCCCGCACGTGCGATATTGACATCATTTACTACGGGGAAATTGTTCAGAATACCCCCACCCTCACCTTGCCGCACCCCCGCGCGCATGAGCGCGAGTTTGTGCTGCGCCCCCTTTCTGATTTGGATGCTATGTTGGTTCTTCCGGGACAGCAATTGAGCGTTGCTCAGTTGTTGGAAAACCTGCCCGCTGAGCGTCCTACCGTTCAAGCCTTTGATTTGTAATTGAAATGAACAGCAAAATCCAAGCGATATTGGCTAAAAAGGGTAATACCCCTGTGTCTGAAATCACCGCTTACGATTACCCCTCTGCCCGTTTGGCGGATGAAGCCGGGGTGGATATCATTCTGGTTGGTGATTCTCTGGGTATGATGATGCTCGGTTACCCGGACACGACGCACGTAAAGCTCAGCCACATGCTGCACCATACAGAGGCAGTGGCACGCGCTGCGAAAAATGCCGTTGTTGTGGCGGATATGCCTATCCACACGTATGAAACGCCTGAGCAAGCGCTTGAAACAGCTCGCGCGCTGATGGCTGTCGGGGCGGATGCGGTGAAGCTGGAGGGTGGCGCTGCCAAAGAGGCTCACATCCGCGCTATTGTGCAGGCAGGCATCCCCGTGCAGGGGCACATCGGTCTTCTCCCTCAAAAGGTGAAGGAAGAGGGCGGCTACCGCATGCATGGCAAGACGGTAGAAGAGGCTGCCGCCATCATGCGCGATATGGAAGCTGTTGTGCGCGCCGGTGCTTTCTCTATGGTCATTGAATGTACGCGCCACAGTGTCGCAGCGGAAATCACAAAGGCTTGCCCCATTGTCACCATCGGCATCGGCGCCGGTAAGGGCACTTGCGATGGTGAGGTTGCTGTGTTCCATGATCTTGTGGGGGGATTCCCTTGGTTTGTGCCTGGGTTTGCCCGCCCGCGTGCTGATATTGCAGCTGATATTTCCCGCGCGGTGAAAGAATACATCGCTGATGTTCAGCGCCCTCAGTAAAATTTCGTCGGCATTATTAATATATGGCGGAGTCCGTATTGTTGGAATCCGTGCTGCAAGCTACGGATCCCTTGCATCATCATGGCGACGCTCCGCTGAAGCGTGCGGTGGAGCTTTTACACGCCGGAGCTAATGCTCGCGGCTGTTTGCAAGCCATGGTAGAGCTGCATGAGCTTTATTTTGAAGCAACGGATGCGAACTCAGGCGCATACGAGCAGGCTCTTCGCAATGCACTGCTCCTCATACCGATGCTCTTGCGCGCCGGTGATACCCTTACCCCGCGGATACTGCAATCCGCTAAGTATAATTGCGCCCCGGAAATCACTGCGTTGCTGCTACAAGGCACTCCATAAACAGGCGCAAGAAAAAGCGCGCCTCCGTTCTATTTGCGGAGACGCGCTTGTGTGACAAATTGCAGTGGGTGGCTTAACCGATTTCGGCGCGGCCGGAAAGACGGGCACCCTCCACCATGGAAAGCACATTGGTGGTGATGTCGCCGTTCACGACAGCGTGGTCGTTAAGGTGGCAGCGGTTGCTGTCCACATTGCCCTCCACGCGGCCATATACGTGCACCTCACCGGCACGGATGTTGCCCTTGATGTCGGCAAGCTCACCGATGGTCACCTTACCGGAATCGGAAAAGATTTCACCATCGATTTTGCCGTCGATGTGCATGTCGTTCTGGAACGTGATGGAACCGATAATCTCGATACCCTGGGCGAGAACGTTAGTCGTATTGGAGCTCATGATGTGTTATGCTATACAATTGTTGATAACGTAGGAAAATCACACGGTCATGATTTCCTTTTCCTTGGCAACCACAAGCTCGTCCACCTTCTTGACGTACTTGTCCGTCAGCTTCTGCACCTTCTCTTCAGCCTGGCGCACACCGTCCTCAGTGAGCACGTTGTCAGCCTTCATCTTCTTGATGCTGTCCATGCCGTTCTTACGCACGCCACGGATGCGCACGCGGGTGTCCTCGGAGAGGCTCTTCACGTACTTGCACAGCTCCTTACGGCGCTCACCGGAGAGCTCCGGGATGGGCAGACGCACGGAACGGGCATCAATGATGGGGTTGAGGTTCAGCTTGCTCTCGGCAATAGCCTTCTTGATGTCGTTGAGCGTGCTGGGGTCGAACGGCTGGATGAGGATAGAACGAGCGTCCGGGGTGGAAACCACGGCAATGCTCTTCAGCTTCATGCAGGTACCGTAAGAGGCAACATAGATGTCCATGTTGTCTACCAGAGAGGGGGAAGCCTTACCGGTGCGCACACCGGCAAAATCAGCCATCATACGCTCTACTGCCTCCTCCATGTCGGTCTCGGTCTCGAGCAAGAGTGTTTCTTCGTCCATATTGTGTTAGTGTTAAGTGTTGTGTGAAAATTATTCGCTGATGATGGTGCCGATCTGCTCACCAAGCAGCGCACGCGTGATGTTGCCCGGCTGGTGCATGTCGAACACCATGATGGGCTTGCGGTTATCCTTGCACAGGGTGAAGGCGGTCTGGTCCATCACCTTGAGCTCGCGGCTGATGCACTCCTCGTAGCTGATGGCATCAAAGCGCGTTGCGGTGGGGTCCTTCTTCGGGTCGGCGGTGTACACACCATCCACGGAAGTGGCCTTCATCACTACCTCTGCATTGATTTCGCAGGCGCGCAGGGCGGCTGCCGTATCCGTGCTGAAGAAGGGGTTACCCGTACCGGCGGCAAATACAACCACCTGGCCGTCACGCAGAAGCTCGCGGGCAGTGTTACGCACGTAGGGCTCAGCCACGTTCTTCATCTCAATGGCGCTCATCACGTGGCAGGGTACACCGGCCTCCTGCACGGCGGAGCAAATGGACAGGGCGTTCATCACCGTGGCCAGCATGCCCACGTAGTCAGCCGTCGGGCGGTCCATACCGCGTACGCTTGCCTTGGCTCCACGCCAGATGTTGCCACCACCCACAACGATGGCAATCTGCAGATTGCCCTTCTGCTGAGCCTCAGCAATTTCGCGAGCAATGCGCGCAACAATCTCCGGGGAGATGTTGTCCTTGCTGCCCTGCGCACGAAGCGCCTCACCGCTCAGCTTGAGCAGGATTCGTTTGTATTTCGGAGAGATTTCTTCACTCATGAGATGTGAATGCTATTTTTGTTCGACACTAATCTGCCACGTTTGCCCGCAAAAAGCGAGTCTAAAATGTGCCAGCTTGCGAAAAATCCTGTATTTATGCCTTAAACAAGCCCTTCAAGCACTGTTTTGAGGATGGCGAGCCCTTCCTCCAATACCTCCTCCGGCACGTTCAGCGCGGGAATCAAGCGCAGTGTGTCCGGACCTGCAGGGCATGCCAGCAAACCGGCCTGCATGCACAGGCTGTTCACATAACCGGCAGGTGTATTCCCCTCCGGTACGCTGAATGCACCTTTGCGCAGCCCAACACCGCGCAGCAAACCGAGGCCACGCACTGTTTCCACACAGGGCAAGCCCCAGCCCTCTACCGTGGTCTTGATGTACTCACCGAGCTTGGCGGCGCGCTCTGCCAGCTGCTGCTTCACTATCTCGGAAACCACGGTCAGAGCCGTTGCGCAGGCAAGCGGCGTACCGCCGAAGGTGGAGCCGTGAGAGCCCGGTCCCATGATGGAGGAGAGCTCCGTGCCCGCTGCATCCATAGCGCGGTTGCTTACCCAGAAGCACCCCATCGGGAAACCACCGCCGATACCCTTGGCGCAAGATACTAAATCCGGCTTCACCTCAGGGCAAACAGCCTGCCAACCCATCATGGCACCCGTGCGGCCATAGCCACACTGCACCTCATCAATCATCAGCAGCAAATCTTTTTCCTTGCAAAGCTCTGCCACACCGCGCAGGAACTCCGGCGTGGCGGGATTCACGCCACCCTCACCCTGCACGGCCTCCAGCATAATGCCGCAAGTCACCTCGCTCACCGCGGCGCGCAAGGCTTCAAGGTCATTGAAATCCACATACTTGAACCCTACCAGCAGCGGGTCGAACTCCACCTGAATCTTGGTCTGCCCGGTGGCAGCCATAGACCCCAGCGTACGCCCGTGGAAGCTCTTGTTAAAGGTAATCACCTCATAGCGCGGGCTGCCATCTGCCTGCGGGCGGCGGTGCCCGAATCGGCGAGCCACCTTGATGATGCCGTCATTCGCCTCAGCGCCGGAGTTACAGAAGAAAACACGCCCGGGAATCCCGATTGCTTTCTCCACTATCAACTGTGCCAGCTCTTCCTGCTGCGGTATGTTATAAAGATTGGAGCAGTGCATCAGCTCCCCGGCCTGCTTGCTCACGGCTGCTACAACGGCAGGATGGCAGTGCCCCAAGCTGCATGTTGCAATACCCGCACAAAAATCAACATAGCGGCGGCCTTCCGTATCAAACAAATAGGATCCCTCACCCTTCGCCACCGTAATCGGCGCGCGCCCATATGTCGGAAGTACGTGTTCTTGTATCATAACACCCCTACTCTACTCCCCTACCCCCATTTTGTCAAGTTTTCCCCCTGTTTTCCCAACTTTTTTTGCGCAAAAACAGAAATGCCGCCCCGGTGCTTTTTTTGTCAAAGTCCCGCAGCCCGCGCCACTACCGGAAAAGCAGCTTAACAACAGCGGTGACGTTTTGGAGGCATTTTGTCATGCGTTTTTGCGGGTATTTTAGCCCTATTTTGGGCATTTTGGGTAAAAAGATAAGCGGCTTATGTTTTGCCATAAACCGCTTATTTTCATCATACTACAGACGGGACTCGAACCCGTACAGAGTTAACCTCCGGGAGATTTTAAGTCTCCTGCGTCTACCATTCCGCCACTGTAGCAGCGTTGCAGTAATGTTGACTGCGCGCTTATTCAATCACAATGGCGCGGCGAATGCAAGAAAAATCTGATACATCCGCCTAGTATGGCACAAAATCCCCCATCATACTTCTGTAAAATGCCAACGGATGTTCTTGGTGATGTCCGGGCGTAAGGCATTTGCCACGGGGCAATTTTTCACCGTATTTTGCATGATGTTGCGCCATTCTTCCGGCGTATCCTCTGGGGCGCATATATCCAGCTCAAACCCGCTTATACCTTGCGAACCTTCCGTACAGGCAGAGTGAATACGGATGTCTTTCAACTCCATTCCTCTGCGTTTTGCGACAAAAGCGAGCATGCTCAGCATGCAGGATGCCAATGTGGCTGCAAGAACGGCGCCCGGAGGTGGCATTTCTCCCAGACCGCCCAGGCTTTGCGGTACATCCGTCGCCATGCTCTGCTCCGAATGCAAAAACACAGTGCGGCAACGCATGCCGCCCATCAAGGTTGTTGTAGAGGTGTACTGTGGTATCTTCATATCTGCCCTCATCCTACTCTAACCGACCGGCTGCAGCAATCTATCTTTCCAACCGTTAACGCCACTCTCTATTGAGCCCCCAAAAAACTCAGATAATTTTCCGATTTTTACTTGAGGGAACTTCTAATTAGTCTCTACTGAGCGATAAATCGGAAGTTGGCGAGCGAAGCGAGCGGAATTTGAAGCCCCGATAAGGGGCGTCAGCCCTTAGGCAGGGGTGGAGCGGCGTAGCCGCGCAATCCCTGTTAGCGGAAAAAATAAAATTGAGCCCGGTGCGACGGAGCGCCAGCGACGCAGCGTAGGGCGACAGCACCGTTGCCTTGTTCATTCACCATAAATCAGTGGCTATTTGGCGAAAGTAACGTGCTGTCACCACAGGTTCCCTAGGTTCCATTTATTTTTTTAATCCTAGCAGGGGTTCCGTTCGCTGTCGCTCGCTCCACCGCCTGCCTAAGAGCTGCCGCCCCGTTAACACGGGGCTTTGAATTCCGCTCGCTATCGCTCGCAAACTAATCTTCAACTTCCGATTTGTCGCATAGGACACTAGGGGCATCAACCATAAACTTTAACATAGCCTTTTTTGTAAGCTATTAACCCTTCTTACTTGACAATATCATCATGAGTCTTACAATCCCATTTAAGCCTCCCTTTACGGCAGAGCGCAAAAGATCGGATTTAAAGGTGTTCGGCGCGCCGTCTGTTGGCGGGGAGGCCTGTTTTTTTGTAAGATATTACTCTTCTAGCTTGACAACCTATCCTTTTTCTCTCATCATATGCTCGTTGGTGGAAGAAGCTGCCGTATCGGGATATTCTGGGCTTCGGTCTTGCCGCTCGGAGGCACCGCGAAAGCGCTGGTTCTCACCGAAGGAACTCATTGGAATTCGTAACTCCAAGGCTTCTTCCCCCACATCTGCTTGCGTCCGCAGCACATTCAGCGCCTTCAAACTCGCCTCCTCCATCGAGAAACTGAGATTATTCTCCTCTTTGTACTTGACTAAATCCGCAGGTGTCTGTATTCTTCTCCCGGAAGCACGCTTTGGATATGGCGCCGTTGACCGTTGGAGTCCTCCGCCCCCAGTCCAAGTGCGTGCTTTTGCTTTATCCCAATACAGGCAAGGATGATAAAGCTGATTATCAATACGCTCCCCCCCCTAGCTCTACCACCACCGCATTTCCGCCACCAAATGCCCATCACTGTTCATCACCATCTCTCGCGCTGTCTCCATGCTTACAGAGAAATTATTGTTGACAAATCAACGCTATCGGTTAATATAGTGTTGGATATGTTTTGGATTATAACGCAAAACTCCCTTCTACTACTTCAAATACTACTACTTATCCAAACCCTCCTTCACCCAGCCACTACGCACCCGGAACCGCTCAAACAACGCACGCCGGAAATCACGCAAATTCACCAACTGCATCCTCGCCCCCAACTCCAACACACGAATCTCATGCGTCCTACACAGCTCCGCCAGAATCTCCCGGAACTGATTAGCACTCACATCAAACGTCTTCGCCAACGTCGGCAACTTCGCATACTCCATCCCCTTCAACTCCACCAGCACCACAGCCTCATCAGCCTCCAAATGCCGGCCATCTACCATCACTCGTCTATACGCAACCATATCCTATCTCCTTTCTTCTCGCAGCGCAGGACTACTGTCCCGCTAAATTCGTAACTCTTACCTCTTGCGTCTCAATAGCTCACCCGGCACATCACCGGGCGCAGCTCCGGCAACAGCGCACTTGGTACCCTATCACCCTGCAACACCCTCGCCAAGTGCGCAGGACTACACCCTACATTCTGCGCAGCGCGAGTTATCGAGTAACCCTTATCGGCCAGATACCGCGCCGTAACCGCCACATTTTTATTGCTTTTCCGATTCATTTTTGCTATTCTCTCGTTACCGTAACCGCTCTTCCTGCGTCACCAGTTTTGCAGTTGCCGAGAAACTATATCGCTCTTCCGATTGTTATGCAAGAAAAAAATATCGCCCAAACGGTTTTTTCTTCACGGCTCTCTAGCGTCATGAAGAACAACTCCCTTACTCAGAAAGCGTTATCTGAATTATCAGGAATCAGACAAGTATCCATATCGGAGTATCTTAACGCTAAAACGATACCCAATGCCGAGTCTCTCTGCTCTTTAGCGAACGCCCTTGGAGTCTCCATGGACTGGCTCTGGGGGCGCGATAGCGGCGAATACAATACAGCAAAATCAACCTCTGCTCCGTCCACCTCCCGCGAAACCCTGCTGGAATCCAAACTCCGCATGGCCACCTCCGCGCTTGAATCCATCCTCAAAGAACTCAAAAAGAAGTAAAAATATGGGACAGTGCAAAATTTTCATCAGCCATGCATCATCAGATTGTGAAATTATCAAACATCTAGTTGATTTTTTATCTGGGTTATATGTAATCAGTAGGAATGAAATAACTTTTACCTCATTGCCAGAATCGGGAATTGAAAATTTCAGTAATTTCAATGATGAACTGAGAAAAGATATACAAGAATGCAAACTCGCCATCGTTTATTTAACTCAAAATTACCTGAAGAGCAATTACTGTCTATTCGAACTCGGCGCAATCTGGTCACAAAACAAAAACTGTTTCTTAATCAACCGAGATAATATCACGAAAGACAAAATCCCAGACATTTTGCTAGCTCACACATATGATAAACTCGATAATAGAGGTCTTGATAAACTCTGCGACACGTTAGAGAAATTACCTATTGAAACCAAATATAACGGACACACCGAATACAACTCGTACAAACAAAGGGTTCTTGAACAAATCTCTCTGGCAGAGCAAAAGCGGTTAAGCGAAAAACAACCTAAAAGCGTCCCGGTAAAGATTGCTGAATGCTCATGGGAAAAAGTACAAGGAAACACTGAAGCTATTGAGAAATCTGCTGGATATACAAAAATTGGAGACATCTATCGAACTACAGGCTCCTACCCAAAACATTACATCATGCGTACCAGTGCAAGAGTATTTAATTGGGAAGGCGAGAACCACTTTGACAAAACCGCAAAACCACACTATTGCCTATTGGTACAAAGAGAGAAAGACGAAATCTGCCAAAAAATCATATTAATCGATGAAACTCAAGAAGGCCAAGAGGATTTATCATCATTATACAACATGGCCCAAGTATCATCTGAGCAACGATTAAAACTAAGCGACCTTCTTATGCACCCCGTAGGAATTGATCATGAGACAATGATTAACCTACTTAAAGAAAAAGGCTATAAAGTAACAAAACCATCCGAACCTTTAGAACGGTCAAAATATGTAGAAGACTTTCTTTCATAATACATAATCTCACTCCAACCAACTAACCAGACATGGAAACAATAATTGACAACTTTCCTTGGATATGGGAGAATTTAGGTATGCAAGGCATCATCGTGGCAGTCATCACCCTCATAGCATACTTCATACTCAAAGGCATCAAAGAAGGCCTAGAGAAACAACTCCAAGCCGCATCAGAAAGCATAGGCAATGAACTAACCAAGTGCCGAGACAACACAAACAACGTAGAGCAAATTATAATCAACGTCTTTAGAGCAGACATCGATTTACGTTCCGGCTGCTGCAATACGAGCCCTCAACGGCTTCTCACAGTAGCAGAATTATTCAAAAGGATGAAGACAACCAAACACTACATCATCTTCTACTGGACAAAACAAGGCTACATAAACGCCTTAGCAAACAAATATCCAGGCATTGAAAACCTCCTAAAAGAAGAAATCATCCAAGAGCTACAAAAACAAGACAAATACCTAAACGGAGATTCAGAATACGATGATATCGATGAGATATAACCACCACCTCCAACAACCTCCACATACACTACAAAACACCGCCACAAGTCGGCACAAGTCGGCACAATCTTGACACCCCGCAGGAAACCGCCCCTACGGGGTGATTCATCATATTGCTGCCGAGGCCACAAAACGAATCACAACAACGGCAACCGCTCAGCCGCATCACGCAACTGCTGCACCGTCGGGCGGAATATACACCGCATGCACCTCAGCGGAATCATGCCCCACCAGCTCCATCGCCAAGCCCTGACTCACCCCGTTCGCATGCAACATCGTCGCCACCGTCGCACGCAAACAATGAAAAGTCTTACTATGCCAACGGCGCCGCCTACCGCCCCCGGCCTCACTACCCGTCACCCCAATCCCATGTAAACGCACAAGCTGCGTAAACTCCTGACTCGGGTTCGAGTGTACACGTAGACGCGGAAACACCCACTCAGCATCCTCCTCGCGCTGCGCCTCCTTCTGCTCCACATTAGCCAGATCCTCAGCCACGAGCATCGCGCGCTTCTTCGCTTGCGCAGGCGTCAACCTCTCGCCCTGGTAAAAGCCACCATCAGCCGGCACCTTAGTAGAACGCTTCACCCTTCTGCCATTAGACAGCACAACCTGAGTCATCTAAAACGGAGACTTCTTATCCCTGAATACACTTACATTAAACATAAACATCTCTATATTGCTAAATTAGTGACATTCGCGCATTTTCGCGCAGCGATTCGCGCCACATTCGCGCAGCCCGCTGCGCTTATTTAGCAATATAAAGAACACAAAAACAAGAAAAATCAACTACTGCGCTAATTAGCACAAATTAAACAAACAGCCCCGGCGGGAATCGAACCCACATTTGCCCTTTAGGAGAGGGCCGTTCTATCCATTGAACTACGAGGCCACGGGAGCGGGGATATTAGACACGAAGCTGGGCTGATTTGCAAGCCTAAATTGAGTAATCAGGCAGCAAAAGCAGCTTGGAGTCGAGCTAATTGCTCCGCAGAGAGGTGTTTGTTGAGTACGGGAAGCATGCGCGCGAGGTACTCAGGGCGAGTCCAACCATGGAGAGGCTGGGGCGTAGGTTTGGCGAATTGCCAAGTGGGGATGGGCAGCACGAGGTCCATCACCGTATCTGCGGCAGCGGCCATGCGCTCCAGTACGAGGGTGGCGGTTTCCGCCATGGCAGGGTGCGTTTCTAAAGCGCCGAGCACCCAAGAGTAGCTCAGGTGATTGCCGGGAGCACAGGTGGCGGCCAGAAGGTCAGCGAATTGCTCTTCCGGCAGCTCGTACAGCGACTGCAGCAGCGGGAGCAAGCGCATATCACTCAGGCCAAGCACGGCGGACAAGGCAGCAGGATTAGCACCCGGCAACTCGCGGTACAACTTCACCAAGGTGGACAAGCCGGTGAACTTCTCCGTGGTGGAGGGCTGTGCGAGTGTGACAAGCTGAAGCGCAGCCGTGCTGCTGATGAGGGCATCTGTTTCAGCCACGGCATAAGGGATAAAGGCGCGCCACCCCTCACCCTTACGCTGGGTGATGAAGCGGGAAAGCTGCGTGAGCGCGGATTTTCGCGTGGCCGGCTGCACCTTTTGCATGAACACGGAGTAGACGCGCAGGTTATCCTGCAGGCGGTCCGGGTCATTACCGGTAACCAGCCCGCAGGCGAGCATGGCCAAGGGCCACTGGTCCGTGCCCACCTCATGGATGCGCACGGGATCCAACACCATGGCCGCGAGGCGCTCCAGCTCAGAGAGCATGGAGAAATTGTCCTGATAAAGACCCATTGTAGCTTATGGTGTTCGAGTGAATCAGATGCCGGGGATTTCCGGTGCGCCCGTGGTCGGCATATCCGCCGGGTTGGTGGAGGGGACGGTGAAGTCCATAGTCGGCACAGTGGGTGTGGTGGACGGCGCGGGCTCTTGGAAGAGCGGGTCCACCGCCGGTGTTGCGGGGGCTGGTGTGGTGGTCTCCGTGCCGGTGGTAGGCGTATTGAAGATGTCGTTATTCGGCTTCGGGGCATCTACGCCGCTCTCCACCAAGTCGAGGCGCACGGCCATATCATCATTTTGCCCATTGAGCGAGAAGAAGGAGCTTTCCGGATAGGAAGACTGAGCCTGGCTGAGGTAGTTCGCGGCGGCTTGGGTGTCACCCTTCTTCCACGAGAGGTCGCACAGGCATACATAAGCCAAGGCTGTGTAAGCATTGCGGGGCATATCCGCCACAGCTTTCCAGTACTGCAGGGCTTTATCATCATCCCCTTGCTTGGAGAAATAAACGGCGAGAGCCACATTGGCGCGGGCACGGATGATTTCATTCTGGGCGGATGTAGCCAGCTGAACCATGGTAGAGAGATCGGTATTGGCGGGGTCTGTCATCTCGCGCATGGCTTTGAGCAAGCGAGCGGTCTCAACAGAAGCGGTACCTTCATAAGCGGTGATGACAGAATCCAGCGCTTGGGGGTCATAGTTAGCGGGCTGCATGGAGGAGTCCGCCACGGTAGCACCTACAGCCTGCACCACCAGAGCGCCGGCATCTTCCGTTTGCTGCTCAGTGTAAGCATAGTAGGCGATACCTGCCGTTGCTGCGATAATGACGACGATGCCACCGGCAATCAGTTTCTTGTAGTGATTGTTGAGGAAAACCTCATGCTTAGCAGGCCCTATTTGAATCTCGCCGATGGCTTTGATTTCTTCAGGGGTGAGCGGCATTTCGTCAGGAGTGTTCTGTTTGGTGTTAGTTTCCATGATTCAGGATTTGTAGAGGTTACTGAGCATGTGGATGCGATCCACATCAAAATAGTTGTTGATACCGAGGTTTCGGTATATCTCCAGAGTGGCTTTGGAGCGATTGAGGGTATAAAAGTGAATGCCATCCACATCCGCATCCAAAAGCTCAGAGCACTGGTTACTGGCGTAATTGATGCCGATGCGCTCAATGCTCGCTTTATCACCACCGGCACGCAGCATTGCTTTGAGCAAGCGAGCCGGGAAGTTGGTGCCGGCGGACAGCTCCGCCATGCGGTTCATGCCGGAAATGGAGGTAATGGGCATGATGCCCGCAATAATGGGTACGTTGATACCCAGCAAACGGCAGCGGTCACGATAATCGAAAAAGGCATGATTATCAAAGAACAGCTGTGTGCAAATGTAGTCCGCACCTTCATCCAGCTTAGCCTTCAGATAGTCCATTTCGCGGATGCGGTTGCGGGTGTCCGGGTGCCCCTCGCAGAAACCGGCCACGCCAACGGTAAGGCGGTTTTTCAACCCTGCGGACTCTTCCCAGCGGCGGATGAAGCGTACCAGCTCAGAAGCGTGCCGGAAGGCATCCTTCGAAGGGTCATAAGAACGGTTGCGAGGGGGGTCCCCACGCAGAGCGAGTATGGCCTGAGCTCCGGCCTTGGCATAGCCCTCCAAGATATCCGCGATTTCCTGCTCGGTATGGCCGACGCAAGTGAGATGGGGCACGGTGGGGATACCGCGAGATTGCATATCATTCACCACGGAGCGTGTGAGCTCACGAGAGCTGCCACCGGCACCGTATGTTACGCTCACAAAGCTGGGGCGGAACTCTTGGAGCTTCACGACGGTATCCAGCAAAGAATCCGCGCCTTCCTTCGTTTTAGGGGGGAAGAACTCGAAAGAGAAGCTCGGTGTTCGGTCAAACAACACTGATGCGCCGGGGGTAACCATGTTTTTTAAGCGGTGAAATGATGTAGGACGGGGCTTTCCGTCGTGTAATCAGCTTTCGGGAATCTCATCCTCCGCAGCAGGTACGGAGGGCGGGTCCGGGTTCAGGAAGGGATTATCAGAACGCAGCTGCTGAGTGGAAGCGAAGGGGGAAATGATAATTTGATCACCCACGGTGGGAATCATTTTAGCAGCAGCATCTTTCTCATCAGCGGAGGCGGAAGCGGAGAAATCCTGCGTGCGGATGTTGGCAATGTACTCACCACTTTCTTCGTGAAGGTAATCTACCTCCGCCTCGCAGATGACGTAGTCGGACTCACCGCGGCGTACGGCAACAATCAAGCCCTTATCAATCACGGCATCAGCCATGGGCTTAAAGGTGAGGAATCCCTCCGCCGGGGCAACACCTGTTACCAAGCCGAGAGCGGTCTGGGCGGAATCCTGCTCAAGCTCATTGGCCATGGCTGCTTCGCTCTCACGGCGGCGGCGCTCCTCAGCATAGGCGACGGCACGGCGCTCCTCTTCGGCGAGAGATTCCTCATCCGTCTTATTTTGCTGCTCACGGAGCTTACGCAGGCGTTCGTCCTCGTCCGTAGGCGCCTCCGTAGCAGTGGCATCATCTGCAGGGGCTTGCTGAGCCATGGTGGTCAAGCCCATGTCGTACAGCTCACGAGATCTTTGCTGATTGGGAATCATGACCATCACGCAATAGAAGAGAAGCCCGATTACGAGCACCAACAAGCTGAGAATAGCTATTCGAAAACCGTTCATACGTGCGAGTATATCAGAAAAAAATGAGCTTTCAAGCACAGATTTTGTCAGAAAATGCACGGAAACTGTAAAACTGGCGGTATTTTGGCTTGCAAGAACATGTTTTGAGGGGTATATATTGAGCGTACATGCTCAATTTGCCAAATACAATCACGCTTTCCAGAATCTTGCTCGTCATTATTTTCACCATCGCGCTCACGGCGGATGGAGTAACAGTCTCAGCGAGCCGAGCCCCCATGGATGCGGTGGAATATGCCGGATTTTTCAGCGCGCTGAGCATTGGCTCTTGCGTAGCGCTTTGGGCATTTATCATCGGCGCTATCAGTGACTTTTTTGACGGTTACTTAGCACGTAAGTACAACTTGGTGACCAATTTCGGCAAGCTGATAGACCCCCTGGCGGACAAGATACTGGTATGCGCCGCGTTTGTCTACCTTTCCGCCGTCGGTATGTGCCCGTTCTGGGTTACCATTATCATTTTATTCCGTGAGTTCCTTGTGACGGGGCTGCGCCAACTGGCTGTAGAGCAAGGCAAGGTGATGGCAGCGGACCGCAGTGGCAAGTGGAAGACTGCGGTTCAGCTTACCTACTGCATTTCCTGCTTGGTGCACCTTTGCTATGCCGGCAACCTGCCGGAGCCGCTGCGCAGTCTTTCCATCGGTGAAGGAGGCTACTGGCTGCGTGAGATTTCCCTGTGGTTGAGCTTGGCGCTCACACTTTGGAGTGGCCTTAACTACTGCATCAAGAGCAGAGATTTTCTTAAAAACTGAACTTTTGTGCTCGCCATCGGCCGGGTCATCTGCTAAACTTAATAAAGGACTTAACGAATCACTGATATGATGAACATCTTTCGCACCGTCGGCATCATTACGGCATCTGTAGCAGCCATTGTATCTTGCAGCTGCCAGCAGAAGAAAACATACCCGGTTCTCTTCCTCGCGCAAGAGTCACGCGATGACCCCTCCGGGTACACCAGTGGTAAGCATTTTTATTATTTCCAGGGCAGAGCCTACACCCGCATGCCGGTGATGACGCTGAATCATTTTGCCAGTTTCCGTTCGGAGCTGGATCCCACGGATGGCTCCTATGGTATTACCCTGTATGCAAAGCCTGAGTATCGCATGCACCTCTACACGCACACCTTGGAGAAGCGTGGCCTGCTGATGCTGCCCGTGGTGAACGGCTTGGCCATGGAGCCCATGCGAATTGAGCCGGTAACGGATGGCATTCTCAAGATTTGGAACGGTCTGAACGGCTATGACCTCAAGATGATTGCCAAAACGGTGAAGCCCATCAATCCGGAGATTGAGGAAAAGCGTTATTTGGATGAGGACCCGCGTCCCCGCCCCAAACTTCCGAAAGGTGCTAAGCCTCGCCGCGACTTTACCGGTCGCCCCGTGGGTGAGATTTTCAACTGATACACCGTCGGCACATCTCCATGAGAGCCACGCTGAAAGTGCTCGGAGCGCTGTTTTTATCCGTATTGAATATTCAGGCGGCGGAAGACTTGGTATTCCGCCTGCCTACGGATAATGATGCTCTGTACAGAAATGATAATGAGGGGTATTTTGTGTACTGTGACCGCTGGTTTGAAGGCCAACACAGCCAGCCATGGCAAGCCGGCTCATTTGGTTTCACCCGCAACGCCATGCGTATTGCCAACGGCAATATCATCTGCACCAAACTGCATGAGGGTATAGACGTAAAACCCATACGCCGAGATGCGAAGGGCGAGCCCTTGGATGAGGTGCGCCCCATCGCCCCCGGCGTGGTGGCTTACGTCAGCCACGCAAAAGGCGCCAGCAACTATGGCAGATACGTTGTGGTTGCACATGAGCTACCGGAGGGTACTGTATATACCCTGTATGCCCATTTGGCTTCCATCAGCTGTGAAGTGGGGCAGCAAGTAACGAACGCGGACAAGATAGGCGTACTGGGATACACCGGTGTGGGGTTGGACCGCGTTCGCGCGCACTGCCACTTGGAAATTTGCCTCATGATTCACGCTGAATACCACAAGTTTTCCCCACCCTCGAACAAGCACGGGCTCTTCAATGGGCAAAATTTGGTAGGGTTCAATGCAGCGGATGTACTGCTGGCGTGCAAAGACGGCGCGCCGTTTTCGCTCACTGCGTACTTTCAGACGCTGACGGAGCACTACCGCGTCAGGGTTCCGCGAGGGGAATACTTGGACCTGCTCAAGCGCCACCCATTCCTGTACCGCGGCACGTGGGGTGATACATCCGCCTCGCTTGATATCGCCTTCACGGCAGAGGGCGTGCCGATAGCCATTTATCCAGCCGAGGCAGCTGTCACCGCGCCACAAGTGGTGAGCTGTCGGCCCAAGCCATTCAAGCAAAAACACTGCACAGCCAATAGGTTGGACGGCAGTAGTAAAAATGCATTCCTGACATCAGGTGGCAAAACCTTTATCAACAGATTCATTTGGGTTGCTCCGGCAGACCCGGCCCCGCAGCCCGCACCCTGACCTTTTCCCCCCATGAAGACAGCGCTTCCACTTCTTCTTTTGTCGATGACCTGCAATTGCCATGCGGCAGACTTCGCCGCAGCTGAAGCAGCCGTGCGCAATGCGAATCCGACGGAAGCGCTGCGCTTGCTGCAAGATGCAGAAGACACCCCCTTGGCGCATTACTGGAGAGGCCGCGCTCTGGTGGAACTTCGCCGCTATGCAGAGGCTTTTGCGGAGCTGCAACAAGTGCCGGCAGACAGTGACTTACGCCCGTACGCAGGACTGGCAGCAGTATATTGCGCCCGCCGTATGAGCAATGCGGAGGAAGTGCTTACACAGCTGGCAGCTGACCCTAACACGGCTATAGCAGCTGCGGCGAATGCTGCTTTGCAAGAGCTTCTGATTCGGCGCAACCGTGGCGGGGACACAGGCTGCATACTCCCCGCCCCGGAGCATGTAGCCATTATACCGGAAGGTAAGCTCTTGCTCGAGGCGGAACTGCACCGCAAAAAAGGCAACTACGAAGCGGCATTGGAACTGTGTCGCAAGGCAGAATCTGCGGAATCCATTCATGTTCAGGAATATAGCCGCCTTATCATCTCCGAGATTTACTATGCCATGGAGCAGCAGGACCCCACCTGCGGGGCGGAAGGCAAAGGTGAAGAAACCCTGCTGAAGTTTATTTCCTCATTCCCGGAATCACCCCTGCTCACGGAAGCCTTCCGCCGCTTGGAATACCACCGAGCTTTCAGTGACAGCAAATATGCCTTGCAAAAGCTTGAGGAATGGAGTACGGATATCACCGCCATTTACCGGGCGCTGCTGGCCACGGCCATGCTACAGCACATACAGCTCAGCCTCTATAATGATGTGGAGCAAGCGGAATTGCTGACCAACCGGGCCATGACCATCAACCCGGAGTTGATGCCCCTTACCGTGCAAATCAGTAATGAGCTGGTGCGCTCACTCATCTCGCAGAAAAAAGCGGAGGAGGCACAGACCGCCTTAGCTCGTGTCCCTGAGCAAGATTGGGACGCTGAAACCTTCTTCCTGAAGGCTCGCACCTTACCCGTTACGGATCCGCAGGCGGTGCAATATTACTTGCGCAGTGCAGAATTAGCAGCGCCGCAACTGCGAGAAGTTGCCCTGAGCAATGCCGTTTTCTGCGCCTATAGTACAGGTGACCACGCCACCTGTGAGCGCTTGCTACACAGTAAAGACACCCCTGAGGTGAGAAGAGCCATCCTTCTGACCCACGCGTCATTGGTGTTGACCACAGACTCCGCCTTGGCAAAGCAGGAATTGGATGAGGTGTTACAGCTTTCCCCGCCGCCGGAGCAAAAAATAGAAGCCGTGCTTCTGCTCACTCAAATCGACTTGGAGCAAGGTGATTACAGCACGGCAACGTCGCGCTTGGGTAGCTTCACACACGCACAGCGCACCACATGGACCAACTCGCAGGTAATGCGCTATTATGGCCTCTACTTGCATGCGCTTGATTGTGAATACGAGCAGCAAAACTCAGGCACTACTCACAAAGAGTTCCTTTTACAGGCATTGAACCTGACCAAGCGCCATGATGTGCGCGTCGCGGTGACTCTGAAGTTGGCAAAAATTTACTCCGACGAAGGCGACCACAACAAAGCCTTGCAACTGCTGCTCGCCCTTTGTGAGCAGGCGGAGGATAAAGAAATGCGTGCCAGGTTGCTCTTGCTGGCAGGCCGCGAGGCCACACAGCAAGCCACGCTCGCCGGTATTCGTAAAGGCGCTTACTATTTCGGCCAGGCTGCGCGTTTGGACACGGTATATAAGCACAAGGCTGCCATATTGGAGGCTGCGGTTCTGGCACGTATCAACCACGTGAATGAGGCTTCACAGCACCTTTCTCGCGCGCTGAAGAAAATTGAGGCTGAGCGCAGCAGCACGCCGGGTAGCACCTATTTATCAGAGGAGTACGCCTTCGCTCTGAGTGTGCAGGCAGACATTGCTGCCATCCCCGGCACAAAAGATTCCCTGCTCAGCGCCATTGATATCAATGACAAGATATTCACCATTCCCGGGCTGACCACGTTGTGGCATATCCGCGCGCGCTTACAGCAGGGCGTTTTCTGCTCGCGCGCCGGTTTGTCTGAAAAGGCGCTCTTTAACTACACGAATATCATCACTCTACTGCCGAAAAACGAGCAACAAGCAAGCCCTGCCAACATGCACTTGCTTAGTATGGCCGGCACCGGCGCTATTGCTGCGTTGATTAAGATGGAGCGCTGGGGTGCCGCCGCAGAAATGGCGGAGCAAATCACTAATCACCCCATCAGCCGTTGCTATCCGAATAAAATCAAGCATTTCCAAGAGTGGGCAAGTCAAATCAGACTTTATCACCCCACCAGTGCTGTATCCCATTAAAAAGCAAGCCTCATCAGTCCCCCTGCTCGGCAAAGTTCTAAATGGTCTCATCTGCGAGATAAATCGGAAGTTGGAGGGGTGATGTGTAACATTGATTCACACTCGGAGCGAGGGACTTTAGTCCCTCTTGTGGGTTAGCCTCGCGCGTATTGATGGGACTAAAGTCCCATGCTTCGATATTTTTGCCCCCTTCAACTTCCGATTTATCACCGGGAAAGGATTGGGCATCATCGCAACTCACACCACACAGCGCGGTGGTCGCTTGCTGCAGCAGCCTGCTCGCCGTCCACCACACCGGAATCACAAGAACGCCCGCGGCGGCTTCTCAACACTCGGTTGACGAAGATCTGGTCAAAGGTGTGGTACGTTTGAGCAGGTTCATAGAATATCGTCCACGAATCTCCGCGCGAATCCTGCGCCTTGACACGAGTAAGCGCGGCATCTTCCGAGACACCATGCTGTAGCACTTGCAATGACGTATCGCCGGGGCCGTCATTCCAATCCCCATATACAACAATGGGCATACGAGGCTGCCCTCGCATGACGTTCTGCAAATGAATGGCAAGCGTGCGAGCCTCTTTGGTGCGGCGCGCGGTGGCAGCGGCGGGGTCATCCGCCACGCGTGATTTCAAGTGCGCGCCAATCACACGAAAATAGCGAGAATCCTGCACTTTAACAGTAACATCAAGTATGCCTCGCAGCATTTGCTGGCGTTGGGTGCCCAACAACTTGCAGTTTGCTCGTGAATTATCCTGCACAAATGGGTGCATCGACAATATGGCGAGTGCGCGGTCTTCGCCGGCCCGCGCCAGAACCTTGCTGTAGGGGTAAACCAACCCTCGCGCACTGAGTCGTTTTTGCAAATCCGCCAAGGCCATGGGGCCACCGATTTCTATCAGCCCGACAATCTCCGGCTTGACGGAGGCAATAACATCCGCCACCGCCTCGCGGGCCGGTTCTTTTTTGATGGAGAGCTTATAGCGGGAACGCTGTTTATCCTCCTTGACGAAGTAGTTTTCAGCGTTCATCATCAAAAAGCGCACAGGCCGGCAGGACTTAGCCGGTGGCATGCTCGCCAAATGGCGATTGACCACATCATCCGTCTCAGCATGTTCAGAGAGGACTGCGGAGCTCCCGGCATCTTCCGGGCCGAAGTCAGGCTGTTCGTAAGGCGCGCTATCCGCACGCCCTACAGCTGAAAAGACGGAAGAAAAATCAATATGTTTGCCACCGAGGATGGTGAGGATGCCCAGCACCAGCAGTGCCAAGAAAGCATCCACACGCATCAGCCTGCGCAACAACTTATTGCCACCTTTACCCAGCTTAAACATTCTGATTACTCTGTGAGCTATGCACCATTATGCGCATCTCAAAAGGTGTAACTCAGAAGCGGCGGCCACCTCTGTATGCCCTGGCCAGCACCATTACCGTGCGGGGCAGCAGGTATAGCGACAAGTTCTGATATTTATCCGTGAAATGATTGACGCTGTGGTCCTGACGGCCGAACCCACCGAACTTCACATCGTCGGAATCGAGCGCTACTCGCCATTCCCCGTGTGCGGGTGCGGGCAGCTTGTAGTCCGGGATGGCATTCGTGCCGCTCCAGTTGAACACGAACACCAGGCCACCGCGCTCGAACGCCATCACCTGGTTCTTTTCATCCATGTTCAGCGGGCGAGCGGGGGCGGAGGCCAGCAAGTCAGTCTCCTGAGCCAAGCGCACCATCGCGCGGTCAAACTCATTCAGGAAGCGATAGCGCAGCAGTTCATTATCCACCAAACTCCATTGGCGGCGGCAGTATTGGTAAGAGTTGCCGTTACCTTCGCGGGGGAAGTCAATCCACTCCGGATGCCCGAACTCATTGCCCATGAAGTTCAGCCAGCCCTCACCGCCGGCGGCAAGTGTGGCCAAGCGTATCATCTTGTGCAGCGCCATGCCGCGGTCAATGATGACGCTCTCCATACTGCAGCTCATGTGGGTGTACATCTCGGCATCCATCAGGCGGAAGGCAATCGTCTTATCGCCCACCAGCGCTTGGTCGTGGCTCTCAGCATAGGCGATATTCGGCTCACCGTAGCGGCGGTTAATGAGGGTGTACCAAATGTCACCCACGCTCCACTCCTCATCCGTCTTTTCCTTGAGCAGCTTAATCCAGTAATCCGGCAATCCCATGGCCAAGCGATGCGTAAAGCCAAAGCCACCTTCATCCACCGGGCGGCAGAGTCCGGGCATGCCGGACATATCCTCAGCAATGGCGAATGCGCCGGGGCGCACCTGCTGCACCAAGCTGGCTGCCAGCTGCAGGTAGGTAACGGCATCAATGTTGACCTGCGTGTTAAAGTAGCAGCCCAAATCCGTAAAGGGCTCATGCCCGTGGTGGAGGTAGAGCATGCTGGTTACGCCGTCGAAACGGAAACCGTCGAAGTTGAACTCCTCCAACCACCAACGCAGGTTGCTGAGTAGGAACTCGATTACCTCATGGCGACCATAATCGAACAGGCAGCTATCCCAATCCGGGTGGCGGCTGTCGCGCTCACCGGCGTTGAAATACTGACCGCCGGAGCCGTCGAAGTTGTTCAGCCCCTCTGCCTCATTCTTCACGGCGTGAGAGTGCACCACATCCAGCAACACAGCAATTCCCAAACCGTGCGCGGTATCAATCAAATACTTGAGGTCCTCCGGCGTGCCGAAACGGTTGCAGGGAGCAAAGAAAGAAGACACATGGTACCCGAAAGAACCATAATAGGGGTGCTCCTGCACTGCCATGAGCTGAATGACATTGTAGCCCAAGCTCTTCACTCGCGGCAGCACATTGTCAGCAAACTCGCGGTAGGTGTGAATGCGCTCCTCCTCACCGGCCATGCCGACGTGGGTTTCATAGATGAAAGGAGTTTTGACATTCGCGGGATTCCAGCGCGTATTCTTCCAGCGGTAAGGCTCAGCGGGTTCCCAAATGATACCGCTGTAGTCGAAGGTGTTCGGGTCTTGCTCCGTGAAGCGAATCCACGCGGGCAGACGGTCTTTGTGCACATTATCCGCACCGACCACATGCACCTTCACGTGCTGCCCATGAGCCAAGGCATCCGCAGGCAAGCGCA
>JAEIGA010000808.1_pt1 | contig 46459 bp, 59 predicted proteins | sample 9270691 | NCBI WGS metagenome assembly JAEIGA01 (sample SAMN17057246, study PRJNA624740) | gut metagenome | biome: biome; isolation source: fecal sample | host: Bos grunniens | place: China: Xizang | collected 2019
AGTGGCGGCTTGGTTCTGCAATGTTGCATCAATCACGTAGCGAGCGGCAGCGGCTTCATCGGTGTTTGCTGAAAGAATACGGTAGGGGACTTCACCACCGGCACCCTTGGGGGAGGCGTAGACGGTGATGGCATCCGTAGCGCGTTGCAGCAGGCGGGTTGCGTTGATACCAGCCATGATGAGGTTGGCTTTACCCCTTGCGTTGTCGACATATAATTGAGCAGAAGCTTCATAGCTATCTTTATTAGCTTTGCGGAGTGTGTCGACTGTTGCAACACGTGGGGCACGCGTCCAAGTGTCAAGGTACGTGTTGTAAGTGTTGGGGTCATCATTCAGGAAGCCAAGTCCTTTCACGTGCTTAAAGTCTTTCATGGCTTTTTTGTAAAGCTCTTGGAACTTGGCGGCTTGTTGTACGGGTGTGCTTTTTTGCCCCTGCGCTGTCAGCCAGTAAGAATAATCAGTCAGCACTTTATCATGGATGGCGGCAAGTTGAGTAGACGCTTCATGATGATAAGCTTTTATGCTAGCAATGGAAGCATTTATGCCTTTCCTGCGAGCGGCAGCTTCATCTTCATCTTCATCACTGATAGCTGCGCGGTCTGCTTCAAGTTGTGCTACCCTGCCTTTAACATCGTATGAACGGTTCCACCGTGTTGTTGCGGCGGTTAAGAACTTTTCGGGGTCAAAAGACGGGACATCCACACTTAAAGTGCGTTGTCGCTCTTCAATGATATTCTTAACGATGTTATCAGCTAGGTGCAGAGTTTCCTTGCCGTAAGCTTGAGCGAATGCGAGATGTTCATCGGTATCAAGGTATTCTGCAGGGCGAGAGAGCAGCCACTTGCGGAAGTGAGCAGCGGCTTCCCGCTGCGCCTCGGGGGTTTTGAAGTTTAAGCCGTGGCGTTGATAGAAGTCGCGAATGAAAGGGGAAGAGTTAACGGGGGGCTTGGCTGGCGTGTTTTCCACCTTGGGCTTGGGGGCTTTGGGGTCAGCCTCAAGGGAGATAGAGCCGGTGGCCGTGCCGTGAGCGGAGGTGGTGGTGACAACTTCTTCCGTTTCTTCCTGACTGTACGTATCGTCTACGCCATCATCAGGGCCAGTCTCCTCTCCATCGGGGGAAACGGGAGCAAGCATGCGGGAGTCCATGCCACCAGCATCCGCAACGGGTGTTGCTGTTTCGGTGGGTTCCGCCGTGGTAGGCTCCTCGGTATCAGTCGGAGTAGCGGCAGCCTCAGTGGTGGGCTCTTCCGTGGTGGCGGCGGGCTCCACTGTCTCGGCGGGTGTTTCTTCTGTCGGGGTATCAGTGGTGGTTTCCTCGGTGGGTACAGCAGGGTGAGTATTCTTCGGCTTGTAGATGTTTCTTACTGCGCTATAGGTAGCGCGAGCGGTAGGGCGGGCGGTAGGTCGAACTACCCTTAAGCCGCCGGGGGATGATGGCGTGGTGCGGTTGCTCCGGTTGATTTGCTTTCTAATCTTAGCTGCAACTTCCGGATTGCGCTGGAAGAAGTCTTTGTAATCATCGGAGTACAGGGCTTGTTCCAGTTGCAGCGGGCTCATGGCATTCAGGTCTGCCGTTCGCTGGGCGTCGTCTACTCCAGCAGTGGCGAGATAAAATTCAGAGTCGGAGGTTTGGCCTGCATCATGAGCTTCACTAGCAATGCGGCGCGCTCCGGCATAGTCACCGGCAGCGACGGCGGCATCTATGTTACGGCGGTAAGCGGCTTGAGCACGAGGGCGGATAGCAGAAAGGATAGAGGAGTCTATGCTGGAGGCTAGGGAATCAAGGTATTTTTGCTGAGCAACGGTAGCCGCCTGAATGGAATCGGGGTTGATGAAGCCTTTAGTCCAGGTATTGGAGAGGCGGCCATAGCGTCTCTTGATTTCAGAGACGGCGGAAGCATTGAGTCGCCCGTTCGCATCGAAGAAAGAGCCTTCTGCGCCATCAGCAAGGGCGAGGCGTTGAGCCATCTCGGCATTCAGTTCATCCATAGACTGGCGGAGCTGAGCCTCGCGGTTTTGACGGAGGGTGAACTCTTGGCGGTCAATGAGGGCTTGCTCGTGGTTCTCGCCTGCTTGAGCGGCTACAGCGGCGGAACGCTGCCAGAGCCCCGCCATGGGATGTTGAGACTCGATAGCCTGCTGAGGGACGCGAGAGGACGCGAATTGATTGCCTTGGTAAAGGGGTTGTTTCATGCGCAGATGGCGTTAGATGTACTGAGAGAAAACTGTACCGGCAGCGGGTGTGCGGTAGGGGATATTGCCCGAGAGCACAGAGAAGTAAGAGCCCCAGTTGTTCTTACGGTTGTTGGCATCACCTGAGAGGGCTGCGGTGTAGGGATTGAAAGAGTTGAATCCATGGTAGAACATGGAGGAACCTTGAGAGAAGCCGTAGATGGTGGCGCGGGTGGGGGAGAGCTGGCGTTGCTCGTATGCGGCGTTGTTCTGTTTGATGTAGTTGTCGTACTGCTGCTGTGTAATTTGGCCTGAATCCAGAGCTTTTTTGTAGGAAGCATTGGAGGCGTCAAGGTCTTTCTTGAGAGAAGCGTTGAAGTCTGTAGCGGAGTTGTAGGCTTTGTATGCAGCAAGAGCACCACCGGCAATGCCGCCAATGAGAGAGAAGTTAGCGGAGCGGCGTGTTTCATCAGCCGCCATGGTGTATTGCTGAGCCTGTGCCTCGTGGGTGGCGGCGGTAACTTCACCTTGGCGGCGGGTGTCTACAGCCTGTTGCCAAGCGTTTACCGTGGCGATGGAGGCGGACATGGCATAGTTGTCAATCTCAGCATCGAGCGCAAGCTGGAGGGCACGCTGAGAGGCTCCGCCTGTGCCCGATTCTTCAAACATAACTTGGTCGCGAGCGGTGCGGAGAGCTCCTTCCTCTTGCCTTTGATTGTGGCGGAGAGCGGTAAGATTGCGAGCGGCGAGCTCCTGATTGCGGGCGGCGGTGTGCTCGATAGCGGAGGCTTGAGCATCCGCACGGTTGCGAGCGGTGCGTGCGTTAATCTTCTCAATGCGGGCTTGGTTGCCAAAGAGCTTGGATTGCAGGCGCGCTTGGTTGTAGTTCAGGAGCAGGCTCAGCATAGGAATCAGAAAGTAAGCAGGCGGAAATAAGAGTTATCGCGGCGTGCGGATAGCCCCAGCGTGTTATGCAGGGGTGATTGGTCATTGGAGGCTTCTTGCTGCGCGTCAAAGGTCATAGCCTGAGAGAGGTAGGCTTGAGCCTTGTTTTCCAGCTCGGACTGGATGGCGAGCTCGCCCGTGATGGAGGGGGCAATGCGAGCTGCAAGCAGGTGGATGACGTACTGGCAGAAAGAGGGGGCGGAGTCCGGCAGGTCGGCCTGAGCGGAGAGTAGGTCTGACGTGTAGGTGAGAGTCAGCGTGTCAGAAGGGGTGGAGTAGGCTTCAATGAATGAGCCAAAGATTTTCCACTTAGGGATGCGCTCGCCTGATGTGGTGGTCAGCTCGATAATGCGCAGGCAATCCGCAGGGATGGCGTAGGTGGTAATGCCATCTGTAGAGGTGGCGGAAGAGAGGGGCGCAAGGGTGCGCTTAGCGCGGGCAAAGGACCAGTGAGCGAGAGAGTTTGCATAGCGGACGCACTCGGTGTATTGCTGAGAGAGGAGTACAGCCTGCGGCGTGTGAGGCTTTACTTGGTGTTCTCCGAGGAGGGAGAGTGCGAGCTGGCATGCAGTGGCTTTATCCATGGCTTTTAGAGTATTATAGCTTGTTATCTGTGGTGGGTGAAGTTGCGTTAGCGCAAGAGTGGATTGTTTCTGCGTAGCGGTGGAGGGAGTCTACCTTGTTGAAATAGAAAGAGATGAAGTCATTGATAAGGTCTACACCGGCAGAGGTGAGAGAAAGGTGTTTGTCTTTGGTGGTAATGTAGCCTTGAGCGGTGAGCTCAGCAATGGAACGGGATATACGGGAGTCATCTTTAGGGATGAAGAGACGGAGCTCAGAACGGGTTACGGGGTCGTAAGAATGGAGGTAGAAAAGGATGCAGAGCTTAGTGTGCGAGAGGGAGATGGCGTATGTCTCCATGGAAGAGACAAGCGCGAAGAAGTGGTGAGCTTGAGGGGTTCCGATTTCTTCCGGGGAGATATTGTGCTCAAGGATGGCGGAGCGGATGGCTTGGATGATTTGGTGACGGGAGTGCATAGAGGGTGTCAGGTGGAGGGTTTATCAGAGAGTTTGAACTTGGCGCGGGTGCGAGATTTGCGGAGAGTGACCACATCATCCTCGTTGTAGAGGTAGAGGCGCGGGTGGATTTTGCGGACGCGAACGCGGCTGCTTTTGCAGAGGGCGCGGGCATACTGCGTGCCGAGGTGCAGGTAGTCCGCCACATCATTGATGGAGAGCCAGCCCTCGGGAGGGAAAGAGTTGCGCTCAAAACGGAGCTTTGCAGCAAGGCGTTTAATGTTCTTGATATGGTAGACGCGGATGGCACGGAAGCCGCGATTCACCCACATGGAGGCGATGGAGCAGGGGATTTTCTCACGCTTGATGAGTTTACTGAACATTTGCTCTGAGACGTGCAGGAAGTCTTGAGCTTGCTGAGCGGTGAGGTAGTTCTTGGGCGGCTTGGTGGCGTGTCTGCGTTTCTTGAGCAGAGCGTAGATGGCATTGCGCGACCAGTAGAGAGAGGTAAACTCTTTACGGTGGGGGATTTTGTGGTAGTGCAGGCTTGCGGGGTTGATGGAACAGCCCAGCAGCATGCAGGCGTCAGCGGTGGGGATGAAGATATCTTCCGGCATTACTTTTTACGGGATTTGTTTTTCTTGATAGCGCGGAGCTTGGCGGCCATGATGACATCATTACGGCGGAAGTACATAAAAGCTGTGGCACCATTGCCGCAAGGGCGAACATTGGAGTATCTTTGTGTGGGAATGGCGTACTTTGCAGCGACAGCGTCAACGGTGGCACGGCTGCAAGAGAGGATAGCCATGGCTTCCTTAGCTGTACACCACTCAAGCTCGGATGGTTTAGGGGTAAGCGGTACTTTACGGCGCACGCCGTATTTGGTGTAAAGGGTGGGGTTCTCCTTGTAGAGAGGGTGCTCGTAGTCTCTGCGGCTTTTGCGTGGAGTCTTTTTAGCAGGCTTTTGCGGTGCCGGTGCTTTGGGCGTGGCTGCGTTAGGTTTGGGGTAAGACACGCCGGGGAGAGTAATCCAGCGGTAAGGGTTATTGGACATCGGGGTGTGTGGGGTAAATGGTGTAGAAGTTAATATCGAGAGTGTTTGCTTTCTGCTTGTCGTGCACGCGCAGGATGAAGTAGACATCGAGAATGTTATCATCAATGCCGAGGGTATCACAGCAGCCATCGAGGTATGCCTTGATGGAGGCGAGGCAGTTATCCGCATCAGGGCGTTTGCCCTTGTAGTACCAGATGAGGGAGTAAGAGCGCGGCGGGTTGATTGCGGAGATATCGGTATCGGGCGTGGTGTTGATGGCATCCCACGTGGCGGTACGGGCGGCATCACGCGCGGCTGCGCGGGCATTGGCTATGGGTGCCCAGTGGCAGCGGCGCATGGTGTTGGGGCGGAGTACCTTTGCGGGGTGCGGTAGGTGGACGGTGAGCATATTAGAGGAGTAAGTGCGGAGTTCAGGCGTTGCTTTTATCCGTGCTACCGAAGCCGCCATCACCGCGTGCGGTATTGGCAAGGGTGGCTACCTGAGTGAATGCGGTGCGCTCTATCTTGCGGAGGATGAGCTGCCCTACTACGCGCCCCGGGAGGAAAGGCACTAGGTCATCAGGCGTGATGGAGTTAACGCAGTTGAGGATGACTTTCATGCTGCCGGTATAGCCGGGGTCTATAATGCCGATGGAGTTGGCGAACATGAACGGCGTTTTGGCAAGGCGGCTGTTCGGTACAAGCTCCAGATAGTAGCCTTGCGGGGGCGTGGCGTGCACGCCTGTGTCTATCTTCACCTTGGCTACGTCAATGCGCTTATCACGCAAGGCGAGGCAGTCGGAGATAGTCTCCAGCTTGTGCTCGGTGCCATCACCCTGCACGATGTAGGTGTGCAGGGCTTTGATATCAGCTCCGATGTCATCAGGATGGGCGAAGATGGGCAAGGAAGCCCCGGGGTCGAGTTGAATTAGTGTGGTCATAATATTGTTTTTTGGTTTCAGAGGTGTATCAGCTCGGGAGCAAAGACAAATCGCTGCCATGCTGCTTTTACAGAGAGCGGCTGTTTCAGATTTTTTTCTTTCTGCCATGCTATGCGTTTGCTTATCCAGCTATTGGAGCGGTGTTTTCTGACGAAAGAAGCAGGCCGCCATGGGAGATGGTCTTCAAAAAGCGCAAGGGGTGCGTAGCGGCGTCCTTTGTAAAGACGTGCCGGTATGGTGAGAGTGCTACACATTTTTTGTATGCGTTGGAAGTTTGCGCCCAGATAATCCGCTATCTGCCTGAGGGTGAGCCAGCCATCAGGAGGGGGAGTGTCGGTGGTGTAGGTGAATCGCTTCTTGGGTTTGTAGGATTGAAAGATAGCAAGGACACCGGAAGCGGCATACTCTTGCCAAAGGGCGTCGCGTTTACCCCAGCCTACACGCTTATGCTTGCGGGGGATGTTGTGCTTGTGAGAAAGAGCCAAGAATTTTCCAGCGGTAAAGCTCGTGTGCTTGCTGCGGAAAAGTTGCACGCATTCATCAAGCGTCATCCATTTGTTCTCCATAAGTGAAAATTAGGTTAAGGCTTATTTTCATTTAGCCTCGTTATCGAGAATTAGGGTGTAATTTGAAGCGTAAATTTCCACTCCATCTGCGGTTTTTACCCAGATAGCTCCGGTGTGATAACAGTATTCCACCACGTCTACCGAGCGAATGTCTGGCGTGTACAGTGTGCCTATCACTTTGGGGTTAGAGGACTGCTGAGAATTGTCGCACGCTGTGAGCGTGGCAGCGGCTGCGAATAGTGTGAGTGTGTGCTTCATTGTTTTGTGCGGGTTGTAAGCTCGTTGTACAGGCAGCTCCACGTGTCGTAGTCTATGCTGTAGCAAGAGTCCTCCTTCCATTCTTTGCAGTATTCTAAGTGCTCGCGGATGTCTTCCAGAATGCCATCGTGCTGCTGTTGCAGCTCATCCCAGTGCTCGCGGATGTAGCTTGAGACAATGGAGGGCGCGCATGAATGCCGCCCTAGTGCATAGCGAAGGGCGAACACGACCACAAACGGGAATTGCCAATCGTCTTTTAGTTTGCTGTTCATTTTGTGCAACTCTCCTCCCAAATTAGTTCTCCGTTGTAGTGAATGGTGCATGTTAATTTTTCGCCCTCTACCATGTAGAAAGTCATTGCTGTCATGGCGCCACGTAAAAAAGATATAACCTGAGTCACGTTTGCAAATTTCTTCCAAACCTCGCGCTTCACTCGCCCTTGCGAGCTGGTGAAAGTGAATGTGTAAGTTTTCATTTTGTGCAGCTCTCCTCCCAGACTAATTCACCGTTGTGGTGAATGGTGTATGTTAATGTCTCGCCTTCCACCATGCTTGCATGCATTACATCCAGGTTTTGCCGTGCGTGCTTTATAACATGCGGTAAGCCCGTGGCGTCCATTACGACAACAAACTCTGTAGCTTGTTGTGAGCTCTTGTACGTGAGTGTGTATGTTTTCATTTGTTGATGAGTAGTAAAAGTGCAGTAAAGGTAAGGAGGATGGCTGCTATTATGCAAGCCGTTAGTTGCCAAGCAGAGAGCCAGCAAAATGCGGGTGGTAAAACTATGTGATTGTACACAATCTTGCCAAGACTGCACGCCGCAAGCATGGCAAGAGCCGATAATAGGGAGAGTGTGTGCTTCATTGCTCTATCTCTTCTTGATTGAATCCGCAAAAGTCTATTATTTCAATAGGTATAAGGACGGGGTTAGGTATGCCGAATCCGCGTAAACGCTTCCCTCCCTTTGTTAAGAAGTCCGCGTTGTAAAAATCGTAGTATTTTTCATTTTCTGAAACAATAAGTTTCAATGTTACTACACGTGACTTTTTAGACTCCTTTTTATCGTTGGTCATTGCTGGTTCTCCTCTTCTGAAAAAAACGGGTTCAGACGTTTTGCCATGCTTTTCCATCCCAGCACGGTTGCTTTTTTTGCCTCAATGAAGGAATCAGGCAGAGAGCACATCAATGAGATGGTAAGTAATTCTCTGCATTCCTCATTGCTAAGCGAGGCAACGTATAGTTTCGCAAACTCTTCGCGTGTCATTGCTGTTTAGTCTATCGGTTCCCAGTTTGCACCGCTGTTGCATGCGTAACACCCGGCAAAGTCTGCTTTGTCATAGTGTTTGCAGTTTTCACAAGTGTGTTTAACATTCCACCTGTACGCTTTCTTGCGGGCATCCCATACCATAGGTATTATGAGATGTACAGAGTCCGGTTCTTCCTGCTTTACGTACTTGTACGCACACATGAGTTTACCATACTCAAACCAGTCTTTTTGTTCTGGGGTCATGGTGTTAAGGTATCAGGTGGTTAGAGTATATAAATACTGTGGCGAGAATGAGCACGGAGAGAACGAACAGAGCGGCTACAGCCTTTATTACGTGCGGCTGCCAGTCCTTATCGTGGCGGCTTAAATCAATCTTGAAGTTTTCGTATTTATCAAAAGAGACTACCACATGAACGATTATGTACAGGCAGTTTACGGCCATGAGTATACCCATAAGCCAATAGAAAGTTAATGCGTAGGTCATTTCTGCTCCTTTCTATCCTGCGCTGCCATAGCAAAAGCGCGATTTATGCTGTCTTCTACCTCGTTAAGTCTTCTGCATTCTTTCATCGCTTTCCGTTCGCTGTTAAACATCTTCGTGCGGTCAACAATGATATACAGACGCTCTCCGTTGTCCAATGTCGTGATGAGAGTTATGTATCGAGCGTTCATTTCTCCATCTCCTTTCTGTGTTTTGCGTTCAGGCGGTCGCGCTCGGCTTGGGCGGCTTCAAGGGCGATAACTCCAGACTTCACTCCAGCATAATGCCAACATTTGTGAAAGATTGGGTCTTTTTTGCTGAGTACTGTTATTGTTCCTAGCTCTTCTTCTATGTAGTACGGCTCCAGCTCTTCCACCGGGGTGACAAGCTCAAGATAGCAGGGCGGCACGCATCGTATGTAGCCCTCGTATATCACAGACACAAATCCTTCGTCTTGCTCGTCTTTTTCGTCTTCCCATATTTCGCCTGTGCATCCCGTTGTCAACTCCGTAGAATGGTCATAGTCTCTATATTTGCGGCCATTCCACGCCACTACTCGCACCTTATCCCCCTTGCGGAAAAGTCGGCACGGGTCGTATTTGGGGGCGTTTTCGGTATTTTTTATGCCGTTCTCGGGCGCAATTTCGTATAACTCCAATGATGGTATTTCGACCTTTATTTTGGTGTATTCGTTAAATCCTGTGTGGATTGTTATGTAGAAATGCTTGTCAGTCTTGTTGGCAATATAGCCAGACAAGCTAACGCGTTCGCCTATTTTGATATCTTCCGGGTTCATGGCTTAGAGGGGGTTGCGGTCAAGGATGGAGGTGAGGCGGGCAACGGCACTCTGAATCTCTACGATGGCTTGAGTGGGAGCGTTGGCTTTGTCGGCTTTGATAGCAGAGGTGATGAATGCCTGAGCTTCTTGGAGGAGTTTGGAGTCGATGATGTTCATGGTATGAGGCGGAGGGAGATGAAGAAGAGAGCTGTTACGGAGATGAAGATGGCCATCAGGATGAAGAATACGGCGGCTTCGGAGTGGTCAGGCGGGGTCATTGTTGCTGGAGTTGTTTTGCTGTTGCTTTCTGAATTCGCGGCATATCATGTCGAATTGACGCTTTATTGCTTCATCGTTATCAAGCATGAAAGCAATGCCGTGCCTTACACCGAGGTGGTAGATATAGCGGCCGATGAAGAAGATAGCAAGACCAAGGAGAATGCCTTTGATTAGGAATATGTAGTCCATAGTGAGGGTTACCCGGATTACCCGCCGGGCTCGGGGTTATGGTGATTAGAAGGGGTAATCCTCGTCCGCAAGGATGGAGGTGGGAGCGGGGTTCGGGTTGGTGTAGCGGTTGGCGTCTTGCGGGGCGCGCTCAGACTCTACGTGGGCGTTATTGCGGGCTTTCTGCTGGTTGTTAGCAGATGCAGAGACAAGGACGGGTTGAGCGTCCATAATCTCATAATCGAGGGTCTTGGTGGGGCCGTCCTTGCCCTCGTACACGCGCTCTTTTACCTTGCACAGGAAAAGGGCATGATAGCCTTTCTTGCACCACTTGGCCTTGAGTAGCTTGGTGGCGGTGTAGTACCATGCCGTAAGGGTGATGAAGCGAGCGTGCTCCGTCCACTTGCCGTCTACGGGCTGGGTCTGGTTAATGCACACCCGGATGTCGCAACCTGCAATGTCATTACCCTCTTTCTTCAAGATAGCAATGGGCTTGGGGTCTGCAACGATGGTGCACAGGATGGTGGATGATTCGTAACCGTTCATAAGATTAGATTCTGGAGATGATGAAGATGGCAGCAACCAAGTAGCAGAAGGCAGCGCAGAAGTTGCGGATGGCAAGACTGGAGATGGTGGAGGTGGGCTTTGCCGGGGTGAAGCAGGTGGCTTCTTTAGCAAGGTAGTAGGAAGGCTCATCTTGCCCCGGGGTGGTGCACCAAAAGCCGTCCGCGTCTTTCTCTACGCACTTGAGCGGAGTGGCGGTGTAGGTAGAGCCCACGTGGATATGAGCCATGGAAGAATCGGGGGTCATTGCTCCATCTCCTTTCTATACTCGGCGTTCAGGCGGTCGCGCTCGGCTTGGGCTGCTTCGAGGGCTTCTTTAAGCGTACGCATATTCTTTTCACCACCGTAAATGATGGCTTCCGTTAAACCGTCAGCATGAGCTATTTCGTACCCGATGAGGTTGCCATAATCACAATCGTAAATTGGATTGATGTATAACTGCGTATTCTCTTTCATTTCAGCTCCTTTCTGTATTCCTTGTTCAGGCGGTCGCGCTCGGCTTGGTACTCATGGTAAGTGATTGGTTAATTCTTGTTGGTCATGTGAGACATTCCGGCAATAAGTAGGCAGGCTAATAGCATGGTGGTAGTTCTCTCGTCCATCAGGGACTCCAGCTTTTTAACGTATGCTTCCTTCTTAGACAAGTCTCCGTCAAACTGATTGAGGAGGTCCAGTATTTGGTTGGCTTTTGAATCTTCCGGGGTCATTGCTCTGTAAACTCGGGTTTGATGAGGTGGAGTGCGTCAAGCTTATCCAGGGTTTCACCTATGCGGGCGTTGCGCTTGTCATCGGAGTTAAACTGGTCAGGCTTGAAGTTGTCTGAGAATGCAGCCTTGGTGCTGCCGATAGCGTGTACGGAGAAGTACACCTTGCCCTCTGTGGAGCGGGTGATTTTGACTCGGTAGGAGTCAGCAATGGAGGCTTCCAATAAAAGGAGGGAGCGCATGAATGAGATGGTTGATAGATAGACGTTTTCTTGCATGGTGGAGGTTGCCCGGATTACCCGCCGGGCTCGGGGTTATGGGTAAGAAAGATTAGGAGTAATACTCGGGGTCATCACGGTCGAAAAAGAATCCGCCTTGAGCTCCGTACGAAAAGTCATCAGAAGTGCAGCCTATGGGTGTGCGGTTGCAATCCGGAATATGCATGCGGTGGACTTCCGGCTTTACTTTGGATTTGGGGTTGCACGCATTCCAGCGTTCGGCTGCTGAGACTTTGGCGGTAGGTGGAGTCCAAAATCCGCTGTGACACTCGGGGCAGTAGACGTGGGTCTGCATAATGCCGTCAAGGGGTGCGGTCTCCGTGTAAGGTGAGACTCGGCAGCGACGGCAGGGGTTGAGGTGTACTTTAGTCATGGTGTGTATCTGGTAAGTGTTAAGTGAGCCTTTTAATGCCATGCTCAGGGCGTTTCCCCATGTTCCAACAGAAAGATTAGAAGTCGTTGCGGCGGCGGAATTCCTTGGCGGTGGGAGTGTAGTAGAGCGTGTTAAGCTGCGGGGTGCCAAAGTCCTGAAGTTTCCATGCTACGGCGTATGCACTGATGGCGCGCATGGAGTCGTGGAGGTATTGCTTCATGGTGTCCTCTGTGAGCACTACACGGCGGGTCATGTATGGCTCCATGGTGGATACGAAAAGCAGGGAGAAGTCGCACATGTCGCGGCCGGTGCAGGCGGTGTATACAAAGGTGTAGAGCGCGCCTTGCGTGTTGTAGCCATAGTCTTCAATCTGGTAGAAAAGCTTGGTGTCGTTCGCAAGGTCTGCGGAAGTGGTCTTGAGGTCCTTGAGGGTGCAGCCTGCATTAGGCACGATGTCCACCATAATGCAGAGGATAACCGGGGTTGCGAGCTCGCACCCGTTTACCTCCTTGAGAAGTAACCAGCAGGCCTCCTGCGTGGTGTATCGGGACTTGGTGAGGTGAATAGACTCCATGTGCTCTAAGGCGGCTGCGGAGATGGCCTTGGCCTTGGCGAGCTGCTCTTCCGTGATGATGGTAATGCCTCGCTCGGCGGCTTGTCTCCACTCTTCCTTTTGGGCGGGGTCTTGTCTGCCATCTGCGTAGGGGGTGCCGTCTTTCTTGAGTTGCACACGGATGGGCTCGCACTTGTACTGGGAGTCGAAAAGCTCCGGGGTCAAGGTGAGGCAATCCACTAGTGAGCCAAGACTCATTTCCTTGGACTCCTTGCGGATTCCGTGGGTGCGGTTGAAGTTGTAGCGGTAGGGGCATGCCATGAAGTCATGCAGATTGCTCTTGGAAATGACGGGGTAGCCTGTGAGGGCTTCAAGCTCGGGCTTGATGGCGTGGTATGCCTGCGGATTGACGCGGGCGGTGAAGCTGCCGGTGGTGTTCAGGGCTGCTGCTACGGTTGCGGCGGTAATGTTTTGCATTGTTGTGGTTTCTATTGGTTTATGGTGAGGTGAGCCTTTTAACGCCATGCTCAGGGCGTTTCCCTATGACAAGAAGGTTAAGCTGATTGATTGTGAAGTTTTCTCCAGTCGAGTGCCTTGCTCATATCCACGATGACGTTCTGCCCGTGGTAGAGGCGCGAGCTAATGCGCACGTCCATGCGGTCGGCAATCTGCTCCGGGGTCAAGTTGGTGCTGATGAAGGTCCACTTGCCAAGGCGAGAGTCTAACAAATCGTACCATTTGGCCGTGAGATAGTCTGACTTCTGCTCGGCCCCAAAGTCATCGATGAAAAGAGCGTGTGCGGGTGCCCACATCAGGGGGATTTTCTCGTACTTGCCGTTGCGCAGGTCATCTGCCATGCTCACGGCGCGTGCCTTGAAAACGTGCTTCATGCGGAATTCACGCAAGGTGCGGTGGGCATTGTTCAGCAGGTGGGTCTTACCGCATCCGGGTGCGCCACTGAGGATAATCCAGCGCGCTTTGTGATTGCAGTTGTGCAGTAGGTCGTTTAACCACCACTGAACAGCTCGGTGTGCCTCCTTGAGTACCGGCATGCCTGCAGGGATTTCAAAATCCAGTGGGAATGCGATAGGACGGTACTCGCGGGCGGGCTTGGTGGGTGCCTGCTGGGGGAGATACTGAGAGTCTGCTACAGCGGATGCAATCAGGCGTTCCATGATGGCATCAGCGTCAAGGTGTGCGGTCTGTACGGGCTTTGACATGGGGAGTCTGAGGTTAGTGTTTCTGGTAACGGTTCAAACGCTGGTTAAACTCTTCAATCATCTTCTGGCCGTGGTCGAGTGCGATTTGGCGGGCGTCATAGGCAAGCCAAGAAAGTACTTCACGGCGCCATGTGCGCGCTTCACGCACTCGGAATAACCAAAAAAGGTCTACATTGTCTACGCCTTTACGCTCGATAGCTTCTCGCAAGTCTTTGCGTGCGTTAGCCAAAGAGGTGCTGCATTTGAGCATGCGGAAAAGGTTTGCTGTTGCGGTGCTGAGGTCTACGCTTCGGGGGGAACAAGTCTCCATGGTCGTGAGTTAAGGTTAGGGGTTATGTTTAGGGGTTAGATAGGAAGGTCAGCGTCATCCTCGGTGCAGTGCTTCACGGCGGGTGCAGGCAGTACGCGGGCATGTGCTGCCGGGGTGTATTCTTTCACACGGTCTATCACCTCGGCGGTGTCCAGCAGGGGGAAAAGGTCTTCCAAGGACTCCGTGATGACTGCGTGGATGGAAAAGGCGTCCTCCAGGGCTCCGCGTGTGACGGCGGAGTGCAGGGCTTTGGCCTTGCTAAGGATGGAGCTGGTGATGTAGGCTGCTGCGGGCATAAGGTGTGAAGCCTCCGGCATTTTTGCCACGTATTCCACGGCTCCGTGGGCGTGATTGATGGTGCGGTTGTATTTCATCGTTTAAGGGGGTGGAGCCTTTTAGCGGCTTGCTCAGGCCGTGCGTTGGTGTACAGTGCTAATTACCTATCTCTCGGGATTAGTTGGAAGATTTGCTGATTTCTGCCTGCCGTTCGCGGCAAAGGTCGGTAAGATAACCCGTGGCAACATTTGCACGTCTAAGCTGGGCAAAGAGGCTGCGGAGTGTGTCCTCTGAGTCCGCCTGCGTGATACGGGTGAGCTCTGCGAGCGTGGGAAGTCGTTTTCCATGGTCATTGTCTTGGTCTGGGTCGTTAGCGGAGTCATCGATGGCGAGAAGGTTGCAAAGGGCGTATTTGCCTGCGTAGGATGAAGCGGCTCCGGTGATTTGGGCTTCATCCATGCCTTTTTTGTTGTCGCACTCGCGGGCATAGCCGCGGGCGGTGATGGTGTAGCCGTGGGCGGTAAACTTGGCCTCTGCCATGACGTAAAAGCGGCCTTGAATAAACTCTACGTCATCCGTGATGGTGATGGTGGCTCCGTGGGCTGCAAGCAGGGGCTTCACGGCTTCAAAAATGCCTTCCTTGTTTCGGTAGCTGTAGCCGCCAAACTTGTTTTCCTTGTCCTTGCGTGCCTTGAGGTGCGCTTGTACTTTAGCAAGCGTGGCGTGTGCCTCTTGCTCCGGTGTGAGTGCGGTGTTTGCCGCTTTGGTTGAGTCGTTGCTCATGGTTCTGAATTAGGTTGATGGTTAGTACCCGGTGCCATGCCGTGCCTGCCGGGTGCAGGGTCATGAAAACGGGAGGATTTTCCCCTCCTCCCCTCCACTCGGTGCAGCATGGCAAGCCGTTGCCGGGTGGAGTAATACATGGGGCCGCTTTGTGTCGGATGGCAAGTAAGGGACTCGAACCCTTGGCGCGCCTATCGCCTTGCCGTGTGGAGCACTTTTTAAGACGCCTGCTCCGGGGCGGTACGAACTATTGCTATGAACACAAGAGATTTGTAGCGTACTCTATAAGGCCGAGAATGCCAAAGAATGCGGCTAAGGCCAAGAGTGCCGGCATGACTCGCAAGGTGGCGAGTAGCAGGGTGCCGGTGGCGTAAATGAGAAACTGGGGAAGAGTGCGGTTCATGGTGTTAAACGGGGAAATTGAATGAACGATAGGCCTTGTCAAACTCTGCTGCATTGATGAACATGCGGCCTCCGGTGGAGTACTTGGTGGAAAGCCTGGAGCTGGTGAGAATCTTCTTGAGCGTGTAGTTTGAAATGTTGTACTTCTTGCAGATTTCCAGCTTGTTCATCCAATCCTTTTGTACCTGCGGGGCGATGGTGGAGGTGATGGCTTCTACTGCGAGCGCAAGCGCGTCTGCGAGTTGCACGGGTGTGATGATGGGGGAGGCGTCATGCTCCGTGATGGCTGCAAGAATGCGGTCTCTGAGTGCTACTTTGGCCATGGTTAGTGAGTGAGAAAGTGATTGATGAAATACTGCTGTCCTTTTCCTGTAACTTTGGTGGTGAAGACTACGCGCGATGTGCCATCTGCATTCAGGACGGTGCGTTCAATGAGCTTGAATAACCCGCGCTCCGTGCTGCGCTGTGTGGGGCGGTTAAGGGCGGTCAAGTAGTGGTTCTTGCGGAGCCACTTGAAAAGGCGGTTCTGGCCTATGGAGTAGCCATTCTGGCAGATGATTTTGGCGAGTTCACCAATGAGGATGCAAGAGTCGGAATTAGCTACGGCGTCGGCAAACATGGCTTTGGGGCGCGCCTGTGCAAGCTCCGCATGCTGGGTGGAAATTACCGCGTCTGCGGCTGCGAGCTCCTGCGCTGTCTGGTGCGCCTCTGCTTCAAGCTGGGCAATGCGGGCTTCACGGCGTGCGAGCGTGTCGGCTGCAATCGAGAGGGCGCGCGCCATGGTCTCCTCCGGGGTTTCTTCGGGGCGGTCTACCATGTATCCACCGCTGCGGCGGATTGCCGGGAGGACTTCGGAGGTCACCCACTGCTTAAAAGTTTTCGCATGCTTGGTGTTGCTTCGGAGGGTGAGCGAGTAGAGGCCGGATTCATTTATAATTACATGTTCCTGAATGCCTCCAAGGGTAGACATTTTTGTCACCCCTTTGTCCTCCTTTTCGACGTGAATGCGGATGGCGCGTGCCGGGTTCGTGTGGCCTAACGCCTCTGCAACGTCGCTGGCAATAAAATAGCGCGTGCCGTTCACTTCTACCGTGCGGAGTTTGGTTCCGGTAGGGCTGGTGAATACTTGCAAATTTTCGTTCATAGGTTAGGCAAGGTTGAGTTGCTTTAAGTTACGCAAGGCGTCAACGGATGAACAGTTTTCATTCTCGCGCAAGAAAAGTTCATGCGTCTTCCATGCGTCCCTTGTCTCCTGAGCGCAAAAGGGGTTAGTAGCAAGACAAACAGTAGCGTCAAGCATACATTCCCACAGTCGGCGGGGATTGTTCCACGATTTGTCTACAGCTTGCATTTCTGCTAGCTCCTTGGGTGTGAGTAGTTCGTTCATGTGTCCTTATTCTCCTTTGTTAGCTGAGTGTTAGCAAGTGAAGTTAGCGGTATTTTGAAAAGCGGTTAGGGTGTTTAGACACCCATAGGCTTAACGCTTGCGGGTGTTTAGACACCCTGCGAGCCTTGTTAATGTTTGCTCTACAGTCTCGTTATTCACCTTTGCTATCTCCTGCAGTTTTTTCTCCAGCTCGGCGGATACGGCGATTTGCACGTTTACGTTCATAGTTGTCAATCTGTTCGATAATAAAAGCGGTAAGAATAGCGGTCATAGACAAGCCGAGATAATCAGCAACTTCTTGGAATTTTGCGTACGTCTCCTTTTCCAAGTAGAAACCTATCATTTTCTTGTTGTCGGCTCTCTTGCGTGGTGACATATTGCTGTTTCCTTTCTAGTTGCTGTTTCTTGAGCAAGCCTTTCTCGCTCGGATGGCTTCATTATACACGGTGTTTAGACACCCGTCAAGCATAAAATTGAAAAAAGTTGAAAAAAAGTTTTAATTATTTTCTAGCGCGTTTATTATCAGCACTTCCGCATTGCGTAAAAACTGCGCTTTTCTTGTTCGCGTGGGTGGATTTTCTGCTTTCGTGCACTTTTTCAGCAAAATTTACTTGCGGATTTTCACCTGTGGAGTATACTAGCCACGTATGAAGAAGTTACTTTTATCTTTGCTCTCTGTTGGCCTGCTGGCTTCATGCTTGCAGGCGGTTAAATTAAAGTCTATCACGCAACCTAAAAGTATTGCCGTTCCTTCCGGTGCTGCTACTGGGCTTGGGTTCGGGAAGCCGTTTGTGGAGGCTATGAAGCTTGAATTAAGAAAAACGGGATGGAAAATTATCGTTAGCGGTGTAACGGGTCGCGGTGGGGAAAATGCAAGCATCAACTCCGGAGCTAGCTATACACTGCTAGGCAATGAAAATGAAACCACTGTATCTTATTCCATTGTTGAGAATAGGACCGGTGAAGAAGTGTTTACAGTGTACGGTAAAACGATGGGTACAGCGGCTGCAAAGTCCGTTGTCAAAAAATTAAATGCTCCGTAAGCTTGACAAGCGATTAAAAATGGTGTATACTGTGCGCGCCTTGTTGAGGTTGGGTCAGTCATGCCCGTTGGTACCTCGGCAGGGTGTGCTTGGCCGGTAGGGGTGGTTCCCTGCCGGCCGTTTCTTTTGAGTAGCTTTTGAGTAATTTTTGAGTAACTGGGGGAGGATGGAGGGAAGAAGGGGGAAAGGGGACTATAGGGGATAGGGGGTTGATAGGTGGTAAGGTGGGGGATATACCCCGGTGCCGGTATATTAACTCCACCCTTAAATACCATCTACGCTTAAAAATAGTTCCACCCTTATTAACGTTATTTCTACCCTTGAGTATACCGTGAATATAAATTCAACTGTATTTAGTGACGAAAATGCACAAAACTCTAAAATGCGCTGTGCGGGCGTTTTGGTGCCGTTGTGGTAACTGATAGCAGGCGGGGTGTAAAAACGCGAGGAAGATAGCAAAGAATGCGAAAAAGCATATTGCTACAGTGTGCAGCATGGTGTAAAATTGCTCTGGATGAGAGAGAAGAAGAAAAAGGAAGAAATTTCTGAGACTAGAAAAGGTCGTTTGACTAGCTCTGAAACTTTGGAAAATTGGTATCACGTGGCGAGCTTGCACGTGCTGCGGGGATTGAATCAAAGTCAAGCATACATGCAGGTGTACGGGGCAAAATCCGGTGCTAATGCCTCGGTTCTTTTCAATAACCCTAAATTCAAGGCAATTATCAACCGCCTTCGGCTGTCTCAAGGATTGAGTGAAAATGATGTTCGCTCAAATATTGAATCGCTGTATATTCAATGCCTGACTTCGGAAGATGAGCCTATGAAAAACAAGCTCGCCGCTGCTGCTCAGTGGCAGAAATTGCGTGGTCTTGAAAAATCGGTCGTGAAAGTTGAGTCGGAAGAAGATTTACTTTTTGCTGCTGCCTTGCAAAAGTGCGAAAAATCGCTTCAAGCGGCCAAAAATGAGCGCGTGGCTCGCGGGCGTGTAGTTGCTGCGGAAGATGACGGCGGGCGCGCTGGTGAGCCTCTGGAGGGCGTTTCTGAGCCACTTTTACCGGGTGCCGGTGCAGGCATGGATGAAGGCGCGCAAAGTGGTAATTAGAGGCAAAAAATCAAGCGCGTATTTTTTGGATCCGTCGCCCTGGGTGCATGGCCGGGGTGCCGGTGGGGCTGCTGTAAAGTGTCCAGGACTCGGCTATTTTTGGGAATTTTTGGGAATTTTCCGCTTGCACAGGTTCGCCCTGGAGTGTAATATTCATTTGTCGGCTGGCTTTGCCGGTCGTGAGTTAAAACAACAATACCGCCTTTCGGCGGTGGTTCTGAAGCTCCCCACAGGGAGCGCCCCGGGCGGGTGGTTCCGCTCGGGGCTTTTCTTTGGGGCATTAGCGCGTATATTTCCAAGTTTTCCACACGTTTTCCCTGTCGCGGTCATATATGGTCGGGCTGTGTTCCGTGTGTCGGTCGTGCGGCCAATAGGTGCTGATGATGCCTTCTATCTGCTCGTTTTTCTTCAGGTCGCTAGAGCGGAATTCAAAAGACAGTTGCCGTTCTTCGGCCTCCTCCGCTGTGCAGTATTTAATCTCTCCGGCCTCCGTGCGGAAGTGGTCGCATTGGCAGTTTCTGAGCAATCCTAGAGCTTTTCCGCATTCGCCTATGCAGTCGGCTGTGTAGGCGAGGTCGTCGGAATCGTCCGTTTCGCATGCAATCCGGCATGCGTTTTTTGTAGCGTGCTCAAAAAGAGTCATTACGTCTCGGCTTGTGAGCTCTAATGTGCTCGCTATGTCCTTTACAGCTCGCGCCGTGGCCTCGTACAGGTCGACAGCGTCAAAAAAGCTCTCCGCGTCGGTGTACCATTGTAGCGCGTGTAAAAACTGCTCACCGGCTCGGCCTGCCCGCTCAAAATACAAGCCGTTGTTGTCGGCTATGCGTTTGGCCGCTGCCGGGTTCTGTTCATATACGGCTGCTGTATTTTCCTCGTTTTCGAGGTCTTCGGTATCAAGTGGCCAAGTTGCTATGCTGTTGAGCTGCTCGGCGGTGTGCCCGTTTTGCAAGTCAAAAACGGCGTTTAATACCGGCGCGGGCTCCCAGTCTTTAAGAGAAAATTTAAGCTCGCCTCCGTCGTAAGCGAAAAGATGCAAGCTGCCGCCATTGGTCTCGTATACTGAGTATGTGGTTTTCATGGTGTGTTTTAATGTTAGCTGTTAAGGGGCGCCGGGTCAAGCCTAAACTCAACCCGGCTTTGTGTTTGGGTTAGTGGTTAGCGTGCCCAAAATACGTATTTTTCACCCTCGTAGGTGTCCCGAGAATATTCGCTGGCTATGTGCTCAGCGTCAAGGTAAGACTCAAGATTTTCCGGTATTTCGTGGCACTCCATAAACATTTGTACAGCCCAATCGCGGAAAGCGTTCCAAGAATTAGCGTCGAGGGTTCCGGCATAGGCGTCTTGTTCCTGGCTTAAAAGGTCGGCAAAATCGGTGTAGTCGCTCAGTTTGTCGCCTCGAGCGCTCAGATAGTCAAGCGCAAGCTCGCGCTCATCCTCCTCCGCTTGCAACATGTCAAGCAAGAATTGCAGTGTATCCGCGTCGGGGCATTCGCCCAAGTCGCTAGCGCATAAGCCGTCAAGCTTTATGTTCCAGTCTTGCAGCATCAATTCCGGGTCGGCCTCATCCTCATGCATTCCGCGCATGCAGTCAAGCAGGTATTCGGCGTCCTCGTAGCCGTCAAGGCCCATCCAAACTCCGTCAAGGCTGCCTTCATTGTACTTTGCATAAGTGCCTACGTAACAAGAGATTGCACAGCGTGCAAGGTCTCCTCTGCAGTTGTCGCGGGCGATAGTCTGTGAGCGGGCGTAATCTACCGCCACGCAGGGCGCAAGGTCTCGAGCGGTGGCAATTTTGCAAGCGAGCTCGGCCATGCGTACGGCGTCGCGCTCATGGTTACAAAATGCGGTTGCAAGCTCTTTACACTGAGTAAAAAGCTCCGTCGTTGCTGTGGTGTTGTGTGTGGTCATGGTTGTATGTGTGTTTGTGGTTTGTGCTGTCTCCCGGTGTGGGTGACGCCCTCATTATACATTTCTGCTGCATGTTGTCAAGCTTTTTGTGTGATTTTTTTCAACTTTTTTTATCTTATTTTTATAAAGCCTTATAAATCACTGTGTTAGACTATCAAAAAAAATAAATGAATTTTACCTCTTGACAACTTCCCAGCATGGATGTACAAGTATATTTGTGCTGATTTTTCCGCCCTGTTCTCTGGTTTTCGGCTCTCCTCGGCTGCCCTCTCCGCTCAACTGCCTCCGCTTGTCTGTCTTGCTGCCGGTCCTCCTGATGTGCTCTGATGCGCTGCGTCCTACTGCCGGTGCTGTTGACTCTCCGGCTGCCCTCTCCTGATGCGCTCTCCCTCTCCGGCCTGCTCACCTGCTGCCGGTGGTCTGTCATGGTACACTCTCCGGCTCTCCTGCTGCCGGTGGTGCTGCTGCTCAGTGCTCCGGACTCCCACACTGCATAGGCTGCTCGGCTTGCTTTGGATGGCTGCGCATACAATGTTATACAGTAGGCGATATACAATGTTATACAGATTGCAGGGTTGAGGTAATTCATACCGGGGGTGTAGGGTATAGGGGTGGGTGGGGGTACCCCGGGGGTAGGGGCGGCGCTTGTGTGTGCGTGTGAACTCCCTGAGAAAAATATATAAGATTTTGGGTAAGGGGGTAGTGATGGTGGGGTGTTGCGCTAACGCAACTTGAGTAATAGGGATATGGGGGTGATAATGAAGGGGAAATGCGAGGAAGAAACATCAATTTGACAGTGACGGCGGGTGTAGAGAGCACTCGGGTAGTGAAGCCTGTAGGTGGGGAGTGGGGATTTGTGAATGTGAGTGGGCGAGGGTGGTTATTTGACGTGAAGGGGGAGGAGGTAGTAGCGGAGATGGTGGTAGAGATGAGGGGAGATGGGGCGATGGAGGTAGTATTCCCTGCGATGGGAGAGGGGCGGTATGGGTTTATCGTGGACGTGAGGAACGATGCAGGGGAGGTAACGCGAGTATTGGATGGGTATGTGGGGTATGATGGGCCAGATGTAGTGGATGAGGGGCTGAAAGAGGAGGAAGAGCCCACCATATTGGTGTATATGGATGGGGAGCAGAGGCGAGCAGTGATGGCACCGACGAGTGCAGCACAGCGATATGCGGAAGAAGCGCGTAAAGCGATGGCAGCGGTGGGGGATATTGATGAGAAATTGGAGCTGGCAGAGCAACTGGAGGCTAGTTTCAGCGGCAAGATGAGCAATTTTGTGGTTCCGAGCGAGGAAACGGGCACCTGGTGGGTAGGAGGCGAGAACTCGCAGTTACCGTGGAGGGGTGTAGATGGCATAGACGGGGCAAAAGTGAAGAGAATAGAGGTAGATAGTGAGGAGCAGCTACCTGAGACAGGGGAAACGTGCAATGGGGGCTACTATTACTATGTGACAAATGCAGAGAGTGCGGCTACATTGGAGCCCGGTGAGGCAATTTACGTCTATGTGGGCGGGGCAGACGTGGAGGGTTTGCAGATAAACGATTACACACTGGAAACCGCAGGCATGCTGAGTGTCTGGGAGTGGGTGGATAAGATAAACACGGATTTTGCTGGGGTGTTGGAGGCGTGTATTGTTACAGAAAAGCGCATCAAGCTGGAAAATATTGGTAGTACGCCGGTTCGGCTGTCAGCACATGGCACTGTATGGGCTGATTTGTACTTGCAGCGGGAGTGTGGCTATGCGGTATTTGCATGGGTGGAGAGGCTCGGCGTAGGACGCTGGGTGCGAGTAGGTGTAACGCAGGAAGAATCAGCACTTGTGGAGGCAACTACGGGCAGTCTTGGAGGCGTTATGTTGACCAACACGCTATTAGGCAGCAGCTATGACTACGTGCTACCCACTAAGCAGGCAACACGCGCATATATTGATAGCTCGGTGGGTGAGTGCGCAAAGAAGAGCGAGCTGGAGAATCTGGTGAGCAAAGAAGAGCTGCAAGCAGAGGGCTTTTTGAAGCCTGATGATGTGGCTAGTTATGTGACCGAGGGGCAGGTGGATAGTAAGCTGGATGACAGGCTGAGCGGGGTAGCGTTGAAGAGTGATTTTGTGGTGCTGAGTGAGACTGAGTACAACCTGTTGCCGGAAGTAGCAGAGGGCGTGTTCTACTTTACCTACGCTGATTGAGTATGAGCTTGTATATAGACAAGAAGAAGGTGAACCGAGTGTACCACAATGGGCGCGCTATAACGGGCATATACCGCGATGGCGTGCGCTTGTGGGGCAATGAGAGCACCAGTACCATTAAGGGCATTAAGCTGGAAGCTGTGGAGGATGTAGACCGCATTTATCTTAACTATGCGCTTGCTGAGATTCAAGCGGGGCAGGTAGATAACTGGGTGGATGTGGAGGTGGGGAGCAAAACGTTCCGCTTAGCGGGTGATATGACCAGCAGGAACAAGGCGAGCTTTGCCGCCGATACCCTGACGTGGGGTAACGTAAAGGTGACCAGCGATGATGTGTGGGTAGGCAGCACGGTGACAATGCGCGTTAAAGTTGGGCAGATGTCGCGCAAGGCCACAAATAACGCATGGGAGACTAAGCAAAAGGGTTTGGTTAGCTTTGGTTCTACAGCTCTTGCCCCTGAGACAAGCTTTAGGATTAACCTGTACAATCCGCTGGTGAAGATTGTGAACCAGTCGCGAGGCATCAAGGGTAAGCTAACCGTGCGCATGCTGGTAGGTAACGATGAAGTAGACAGCTACACTCAGAGCATCAGCGTGGGCAGTAAGGGCACGTATGCCAAGGATTGGGTAGTGAGCGAGGAGATTCATAGCCTATTCACTGAGCACCGGCCTGTAAGCTTTGAGTTGAGTCTTGATGATGTGAGCTACTACGGGCCGAATACGTCAGGGCTGAGTTTGCAGGTATTGGCCACTAACACGGAGACTAGCGGTGTGTTCATGGAGACCGCTGCTATTGAACGCACTATTCAATTGAAAGTCAAGGAAGTTGTAAAATAAAATGCAGACGCGAGTATCATTCAATGCAGGCGAGTTCGCACCGGAAATGCGAGTGCGGAGCGATATCGATTATTACCAGAGAGGCTGTTTGACACTGGAAAACTGGGAGCTAGACCAGATGGGCGGCATCAAGCGGCGTAAAGGCATGCGGAAGTTTGCCGTGGCCAATAGCAAGAATAGCAGGCTTGTGCCCTTTGTGTACTCTTATGCTGAGGGTTCGGGGTTGCGTTTCTTGGTGGAGATAGACCAGTATCTCATCAAGGTGTGGAATGAGGATGGCAAGCTGGTTAAGGCGTTCCGTTCCGGCGTGGAGGTGACGTTTAACATCAATCTCCAGTACGTCAAGTACAAGCAGATTAACGATTGGCTTGTGCTTACATCTCCCTCTAACCATCCGTTGATACTGGAGTACAGCAAGGACCAAGAGTGGACGCTGAAAGAGCTTGAGTGGAAAGAGAGGCCGTGGCGTTACTATGATGACAGGCGCGAGCGACCGCTGACGGTGGAGTGCATCGACTTGCTGGATTTCACGGTGAAGTTCCATGAGGATGAGGAAGCCGTGGAAACGGAAGCTAAGGATAATGACATCTTGCGTGTGAGTCATTGGACGGAGCAAGCGGAGGCCAGTGCCGGGAGTGCGGGCTTGCGTGCCGGTGTGGAAGTGGTAGCGTTCATGCCTGACAGTGCTACAGCGGGGCAGAAGTTTGCCATTAAGGGTGAGCAGAGCGTGAAGTATTACTCAGCTATTAAGGACTTTGAGAAAGAGGAGCTGGTGGACGGCTTAGACATGCCTGCTAATTATACCAGCGCGTTCTTGGCTGCGGAAGATTTGGATGGCTTTGACGAGCTTACGCCTGTGAGCGGGTTAAAAGAATACTTCACTTCAAACATCAGCGATGGCTCAACGGCTCCCGATATCATCAAAAAGGGCACGAAGCTGGCAATCCGTATGGGCTATTGGGAGTACTATACCTGCGTGCAGGACTTTGAGGGCAAGATGGCCGGTAAAGAAAACTTCTCCGATTACCCGAACCATTTTGTGAGCGGTATTCCAGTGGGTGAAGCTTTGCCTTGCCGTGGTGAGTGGGTGTTCTTCTGTAGCGGTGCCTGGTATGGCTGCTATGAGGTACGCCGTAACTATGAAACAGACATTGTTAATGCGGAGTGGGAGAGCCGAGGCGTGAGCTTTTCTCGTAATGAGAGCGTGAGCAACACGCAGATAAGCGGCACAGAGGTTGATGAAGAGTGCTACTTGCGCTTGTTCCTGACCCGTAGCCGACAGGTGGATGAGACTTTGGCATCAGGCTTCCCTAATGACGCAACGGGGAATAGGTTGATAGTGAAGTCGTATAAGCGCAATGCTTTCTTGCAATGCCGAGTAAAGGATGGCGTTACAAGCTGGGTAGACATCACGCCTATCAAGCTGCCGCATTCGGCATCTCGCGATTACTGGGATTGGAGCTGGCAGGCGTTTTCTGAGCGTTATGGTTACCCGTACCTGTGCGAGGTGTTCAGCAAGAGGTTGCTGTTTGCTTCCACTGACGCTCAGCCACAGACGCTCTGGTTCAGTTGGACGGATGACATCACCAACTTTGCCAAGGGCAGCAGCGAGGACGCTGCCATGATACTTACTCCTCTGACCACTACGCAGAATCCGATATGCTGGATTAAGCCGCGAGGTAGGCAAATCATGATGGGCACAAGCGAGGCCGAGTACATCATCGGCACTAATAGCAATGGCGCGGGATTCAGCAATACTACGGCAAGCATTACAGACCATGGCTATGTGGGCAGCGATGACGTGGCGGCTCAGGGTGCCAACGATAAGCTGCTATATGTGGGGCGTGGCGGTGGCCGCATCTGGACATTTGAGTACTCGCTGGAGATTGACGGCTGGCGCAGTAGTGACGTGAGCGTGTTTGCTCCGCATATTGCCCGCGACCATGGAGGCTTTAAGCGTGCAAGCCTGATTAAGAAGCCTGATACTGTAGTGCTGTATGTGTTGGGTGATGGGCAACTGGGGTTGTGCGTATATAACGCCATGCAGGAGATACGCGCTTGGCATAGATGGAAAACGGATGGGCGCATCATGGAGGTGTGCGGCATAGCGAATGGTTCTAAAAACGACAAGGTGTATCTGGTGGTGGATAGAGCTGAGGGCGCATTCATTGAAGTGGTGGATGAGCAGAGCGGGTACACCGACAATGGCGAGCGCGATTATACCAGCCTTATGCAGACTACACCGCTCAATAATTTCTTGGAGGCCTACGTTAACAAGAAGCTGCAACCTGTAGCCAAGGTGTTTATCGGGGAGCCGTTCATGCTGGATGACCGCAATTTGCAGGTAAGCCTTGATGGTGAGACTTGGTGGCCAAGCGACATGTTCAACGGTGAAGTGCCTAAAGGATGGCATCGATTCGTGAGCACTCGCAACTGGGAGTATGAGCAGACCTTGAGCGTGCGCGTGACAGGTGAGCAAGGTTTCAACATGTTAGCAATACAGGCTTGATATGGGTAAAGATTGGTATCCTGAGTGTTATTTAGACCAGAAGTGGAGACTGAACCACTTGTACTACATCCGCTCGAAAGAGTACGGCATCATGCGCTTCAAGATGAATTGGGCGCAGGAGTTTTTGTTCGACAACTTGCACACGCGCAACAATATCCTCAAGGCTCGCCAGCTGGGTATGAGTACGTTTACCAGCATCTACATTCTGGATAGCTGCCTGCATCAGTCGGACTATGAAGCGGGTATTGTGGACAAGACGGATGAGGACGCTAAAGAGAAGCTGCGCAAGATTAAGGTGGCGTATGAGTTCATGCTGGCTGCACCGAAGAATGTTGGCTATGACCACGTGCAAGACCCGGAGGACAAGCGCATGATAGCGGTGTGGGCAAAGAAGCTGGCAGAGCGAGCTAATGCCACTATCACGAAAGAGAGCGCAGAGTTTGGCAACGGCTCGCTCATTGTCACCGGCACGAGCTTGCGAGGTGGTACGTATCAGTTCCTGCACTTGAGTGAGTTCGGTTACGTGGCTGCACATTTGCCGCAAAAAGCAGAGGAAATCCTAAGCGGTGCCGTGGAGACTGTGCCGAAGAATGGTATCGTGGTGATGGAATCCACCCATGAGGGCGCAAAGAGTGGGCTTAACTACGAGATTATCAAGAGCGCAATGGAGAATGAAAGCAAGCCAAGACTGGATATGCTGGATTATCGATTCTTTTTCTTCCCGTGGTGGAAGCAGAAAGAGTACCGCATCGAGAGTGAGCATCCGCTGCATCCTCGCTTGGATGGTTACTTTGACAGCTTGCAGCAGCAAGGCATCAAGCTGGACGCTGAGCAAAGGCGATGGTACTTGGCCAAGGAGCGCGTGCTGGGTGACCGTATGAAAACGGAGTACCCGAGCACACCAGAAGAGGCGTTCGCAAGCCGTATTGACGGAGCTATCTATGGCAGCATTATCAGCAAGCTACGAGCAGAGGGCAAAACAAACTTCATGTTTGAGACGGATGACCTCATGCCGCTGTATGTGAGCTGGGACTTGGGCACGGCGGACAATACCAGCATGTGGCTCATACAGCCCGGTAATGATGGCCGATTCTACATTCTGGATTATTACAGCAACAGTGATAAGGCTATCCCTTATTACTTGAGCAAGGTGCAGGAATGGGAGCGTGAGCATGGGCAGTTGATAAGTATGCACTACTTGCCGCATGACGCTGCACAGCGTGGACGCTGGGACGCGACAAGTATCATTCAGCACTTTGCCAATGCTCACCTGCCTGCCATAGCTGTACCTAAGACAAACGATGTTTGGAATGGTATTTACGCCACGCGCATGCTGTTGAAACACTGCATCTTCCATGCGCGTGTGAACCGCAAGCCAAAGGTGGATGAGGGTGACATTGTGCCGCTTAGTGGCATGGAGTGCCTAGAGTTCTACCGCACGGCTGGCAAGGGGGCAAATGGCGTGATTAAGGAACAACCGCTGCACAGCGAGGAATCACACGGAGCTGACGCTTTCCGTATCTTTGCCGAGGCTGTGAATGCGGGATTGGTTGGTAAGCAAGGCGCAAGGCGCGTAAATAGAGAGGAGAAGTATGTGCCGATGTTGAAACAAAAAGCAGGCTTATCTCTGGGCGTTCCTAACGGTTGGTAAAAGGTATGCCAAAATGCGCCAACGCACGTTGCATAAAAGCCTAACAAAGAATAAAATGAGCGTGTAGGAGTTAAAAGATATGAGTAACTTTATCTTACAGACTTTATCCCGATTCGGATATACGCCGGAAAGCTTTGCGCGTGAAGCCGAAAGCAAGGGGATTGGCAACGCTGCTCAAATACAGGCTGCGCTGACTAAAGGTGACGTGAGTGCCTTTAGCGCGTATGGCAATCAAGTGAGAGCAAACAATCCTCATGCAGAGGCTCAGGCGCGTGCGGCCATGCAGGCGAAATGAAGTTGCTCGCCGTAGTGATGTAGTGGAACGTGGGAAATAGAAACACACATACTATGAGTGATAATCACTACTACACAATGCCGGCTCAGGGCGGTCTCTGCTCTGGGGGTAATGGTATCTTCGATATCGTTGTGCTTATCTTGCTGTTCGGTCTTATGGGCGGCAATGGTGGCGGCCTCTTTGGCGGCAATGGCTCTGCTGCTACTGCTAATGAGACCGCTGATATGATAACGCAACGAACAACCGCTGACCGAGTAGCTTCTATCGGTACAGGGGTGGAGGCAGTTGCAGGCTTGGTGACCGCACAGGGTGCTAAGCTGGAGGCTACCAAGGATGCAGTTGTACAGGGTTTCTTTGCCGAGCAGACGCAAATGTGCCAAGTTGCCAATAACCTGAACAACGCTATCCGCGATAGCCGCGAGGCTTCCGCACGTGAGTTCTGCGCTTTGCAGCATCAGGCTCAGCTTGATAAATGCGAGGTGTTGAATGCTATCCGTACCGATGGTGAGGCTACCCGCGCTCTGATTAACAGCATTGAGGTTGGCAAGCTCAAAGACGAGAACCTTGCGCTTAAAGGTCAGCTGAGCCAGAATGCTCAGACTGCTCAGATTTCAAGCCTTGTTGAGCGTTTGGGTTGCTGCCGCCCTGCATGCTCTCCCTGTGGTACTAGCTGCTGCGACAGCTACGGTGCCCAGATTGTCGGTGCTCTCCAAGGCATCAGCTCTCAGCTGGTGAACTTGCAGACGAGCGTGAATAAGATTCCCACAACCACTGCTGCTGCTGCGTAACAGCGAGCACCTCCCACGGCTTCGACCGCGGGAGGGATAAGAAAAGCTAACTGGTAGAGAAAGCAATGAATGCAATGATAAATCCCATGCAGACTATGCTTTTTAACATGGCTCAACAGACCATGGAGAAAGTTATGCACCGCCATGTACGCCCTGCGCAGTATGAAGCCAAGTCTGAGCCGATGGATAAAGAGCGTTTTCGCGAGCTGATGGCTGAGTATTGGCGAGAGGTTGTAGAGGAAGAGGAGAAACCCAGCGAGGAGATGGTGACAGGCTTCTGTGTGCTGATGAAGGCAATCTTGCCGCAGTGCATGGAGGACATGAAGAGCGAGCGTCCGCATTGCGGAGAGGCTGCTTATAAACGCCACCACCGAGCATACAAGTCGGCTATCGACAAGTTAAGACGCGCCACAGGGCAAGACCGCCTCAAGATGATTCCCGAGATGTTCCCGGGGATTGTGAATGGGAGCCGTGAGCATAAGGTGCTGCTTGAAAAGTTGAAGCATCCGTCTACCGAGGCTCGTGCTACACAGCTTGGCATGAGCAAGGAGGAATACTGTGAGGCTGCAGAAAGCCTTGAAAAGCTGTACGAAGATTAAAATACCATGGAATACCTCGTTAAAGTTACCAGTACGTATGCGGTGTGCTGCCCAGAAGGCGGAGAACTGACAGATGATAAAGGAATGAAAGAAACTCTTGAAGCTGGGAAGCAGTATCATTTTACAGCTCAGTCTGATAAATGGTATACCACAGCTCCTATCACTTTGACGAAGTGTTCAACTTTTAAGCGCGCCGCCTCCGCGCTCGGCCTGCTCGGGGGCGGCGTTGACAAATGGGGGAAGTACGCGAAGTGCACCACTAACGAAGAAATGGCGGCTATAAATGCAGACTACCGCAACGACGTTGACAGAGATGGCGTGTGGGCGTGGAAGCTGCCTAATATGGTAAAGTTTGACGTGCGTTATGGCGGCGATTATTTCACCTCCGGCGTGGCGGGCGCGACAAAAATTAAGCACTTAAAGCTAGTGTTACCTAAATGCACAAGCATGGATAGTGCGGTGCGCTCGGTGAAAAAACTTATAGAAACCGTAGAGATTTACGCACCTGCGCTTACGGCTTTTCCCGGCACTTTTTATGACAGCGTAGCAAAAAAATATATACTGCATGCACCAAAAGTCACACAAACAAACGCCATGCTTGGGTGGTGCCCTAATGTGCGCGAACTAGGCGGCAATTTTGACGGCTTGCAAACTGCCACGAATTGGTTTTCTAATTACGGCACGCCTCCGCCTTTCACAACGGTAACGTGCGGATTTCCGTCGCTTAAATCCGGCTCGGGTATGTTTGCAGGCGTGCAGCTCAATAAAGCCTCGGCGTTGCTTGTCTTAGGCAGCATCCCGGCGTGGACAGACGGAGCAAGTCACCCGCTCACGATAGGCATTCACGTAGACCACCAGAGTGATGAGGACGTTATTAACGCCATTGCTGAGGCTGAGGCAAAAGGATGGACGCTCACGGTGCAGTGGAACGGCACGCCCGGCACGAGCACGGCGAGCACGTGGGGGCGCAGAAAGCCAGTTTTTGCGCGCTTGGGTGAGCCGCTGGAGGATGGAACGCCAAACTTGGACTGGGGACATTACGTGACCAACCCGAGCGGGTACACTGAGTTTGCCAGCTTGGAGGAGGCAAAGGAACATTTTAATATTACTGACTAACAATGACAGACGAACAAAAAGCACAGATTAAGGCCGACCTTCACAGCGGGGCGGCGAGGGTGGCGAAGACCACCGCAGAGCGAGCCAAGACCGCGACGGGCTGGAAGAAGTGGCTACTTGTGGCGGCTGCAATCGTGGCGGCTGCGGTGGCATGGTTTACGACCGCTTGCACGGCGCACTATAGCCAGACGGCAGCGGGCGATATTGAGTACCGTGGAAGCATTATCCCCATAGAAAGAGAGATGAAGTAATGTGTGCACCGAGAAAAGATGGTGAGCCGTGGATATTCTACGCATTCCGCTATTTAGCAGACCAGCCTAAGACGCTGCTTGCGTTTGCGGGGGCCGCTGCTGCTGTAGGCGTATATATAGACGCGCGAGGTTTTTTTCAAGACCAGACCGCAGCATTTAAGGAAGTAGGTGAACAGCTTAAAGAATTGAATGTACGAGTGAGTCACTTGGAGCGCGAGCATGAGAAAATCAGACAGTAAAAGACTACGACAATGACTTTAGACGAGTTAAAGAAAGATGTGAAGTTTTGGCAGCGATTGCTGAAAGCCGCCGGTTATTACAAGGGGCGTATTGATGGCATTCGTGGTGTGCTGCAAGAGGCAGCGGAGAATAAGTGGATAGCCGAAGAGTATGCCGCTAAGCAGGAGCATGGCGTGTACGATGCGCGAACGGAAATCAACCTGAGCACGCTAATGCCCGAGGCTCAGAAAGTGGCCCGCGCTTTCATGAAGCTGGCCACCAAGAAAGCCGCTGAGCTTGGGCTGGTGGTAAAGGTGATATGTGGCACTCGCAGTTATGCTGAGCAGAACGCGCTGTACAACAAGAAGCCCAGAGTCACCAAGGCAAAGGGTGGCTATAGCTGGCATAACTTCGGGCTGGCTTTTGACATCGGCTTGTTTGATGATAGCGGTGTATACCTTGGCAATAGCAAGCACTACAAGACGCTGGGCAAACTGGCCGATGAAGTCAAAGGCTTAGAGTGGGGTGGCAACTGGAAGAGTTTTAAGGATGAGCCGCATTTTCAGCTTGCTAAGTACGGGAGCACGAGTGAGGCACGCAACGTTTTCAATAATCTGTAAAGTTATGGGATTTGGATTAGGGAAGTTCTTTAAGAGTACGTTCGGCAAGGTGAAGGATTACCTGCCTGTGGCTATTGGTGCCGGTGTTGGTGCGCTTACAGGAGGCGCGTCAGGCGCGCTTATTGGTGGCTTGATGGGCTACAACACTGCCGAGGGGCAAAAGGCTCAGGAAGAGGCAATGAAAGCGCAAATAGCCAGCGCAGAGAAGATAGCCAAGATGCAGAATGCGAACGTTGCTGTGGCAGGTGAAGCTCCGCCTATCACTACGGCACAGCAGATGGAGGTCAGCGAGATGAACGCGGCTACTCAGAAAGCGCGCCGATTCTCGATGTCTCGCACAAATAGAACGAGCGGCTCCCGCTTTGGTCGTACAACATTGGGCTAAGCTATGGATGATAGGGTAGAGGATTCCTTTATCCGCGTATGCGAGAATTTGTTCAAGCAGGCGGATGTAGAGCGTGCTTCATGGCAGCGCGTGGTAGACAAGGTGATGCCGAGGCTGGTAGCCACGGCTACGCTGCATGAGGAGAACGCCAAGGATGAGAATCGCAGGGTATGCTCGCAGGCTAATATAGACGTGTTGAAGCTGGCTAGTGCACACATGAGCTACATCTACCCCGCGGGTCATCAGTGGTTCAAGTTTGAAAGCTGGAAAGCGGCAGACCCCGAAGAAGAAGAGGATGAAAATGATAGCTGGTATGCGTATGCCAGTGACGTGAGCCGCCGCGAGATAGAACGCTCGAACTTTTACGCAGAGCTGCACAGTGCTATTATTGATAGCTGCGCTACAGGCAGCGGTCTGATGCACATCGGTATTGATGCCAACAATGACGTGCTGGTGTTCAATCATGTTCCCGCCGGCACGTTCGGTGTGGCTCAGAATGCTCAGCATGTCGTTGATACGGCAGCGCGCAAGTTTAAGTATACACCCGCTCAGTTGGAAGAAGCGTTCGGCTTGGATGCTTTAACCAATGAGATTCGCGAGGCGTACAATGACGCGGGGCGTAGATACGACTTCAAGGAAGCGGTGGAGGTGTGGCACTTGGTAGCACCGAGCCGCGACTTTTACGGCGTGACGGATGAGACGCGCGTATTCCCGTTTGTGAGCGTGTATCTTTCGCCGCGAGACAAGAAGATTCTAAAAGGCGAGATGCTGGAAGAGTTTCCGTACGTCTGTTTCCGCTTTGTGAACTACGGCAATTCACCCTATGGCGTGAGCCCCTTGCTTGCGATTGAGGGGGACATAGACGCACTGATGAAAGCGGAGGACGTGCTCACTTTGCTGGGGCAGCGTGCCGCTTTGCCGAGTGTTATCATCCCGCCTGATATGGTGGGTGAGGTAGACTTGCGAGCAGGTGGGCAGACGGTAGTGCCGATGCAGTACATCAATGCGCAGGTGCCGCGTGAGTGGGCAATGCCGGGTAATTACCAGATTGGCATTGACCAAGTAGACCGCTTGGAGAAGAAGATTGATGATGCACTGTATGTGAGCGTGCTGCAAATTATCAGCCAAACAGACCGCTACATGACGGCAACGGAAGTGAATAGCCGCGAGGCGGAGAAGCTGATGACCTTTACTCCTGTATTCACTCAGGCACAGGTAGACGGCAGACAGATGATGAATCGCATATTTGCACTGTTGGTGCGAGCCATGAAAATCAATACCGACAAGATGCCCGATGAGCTGGTGCAAATAGAGCAACTGGAGAATGCTAAGAGTATCAAGCTGCTTACACCGAAAATGAGTTACATAGGGCGATTAGCTCAGGCTATGGAGCGCATTCAGAGTAGTGCTGCGGATGGATTCTTGGCGAAGCTGATACAGGTGACCAGTGCCACGCAGGACCCCACAGGCTTCTCGCTGATTAACTGGTTGAAATACTGGCGTAAGGAGGCTTACGCTTGCGGTATGCCCGCGTGCTATCTCAAGAGCGAGGAGCAGGTGAAGCGCGAGATGCAGGAGCTACAGCAGATGCGCGAGCAGCAGCAGATGCAGCAGGCAGCACTTGCAGAGAGTGAGGCCGCTAGAAACAATGCAGCGGCTCAGAACTACAGACAACAATACCAACAATGACAAAGGAGCAGATAAAGGAGGCGTGCGCTAAGGCGCAGGAGTTGCGCTTGGCTATTAGGCGAGGCGTGAGCACTGATGCGCTGCGTGCGCTAAAGGAGAGGTTTATGTTTAATGCGCCGGCTTTTCTTTATGAGACGTACAACACGGGTCTCGTGAAAGCCGGGCAGGATAGCGAGCTTATCAAACTTCATGCGGCTGTGCGCGATGGGCAGCGTGAGGTAATAATGTACATCGAGCAAATACTCAACGACAATGATTAGACTACACACAATGTTAATGTTCCCTGAGCCTGATGCAACAGGTAGCGGGAGTGAGCCGGTAGAAGAGAAGCAGGACGCTGTAGAGGTTTCCATCTTCGATTTCGATGCAGAGACTCCAGAAAATACCGAGAAAGAAGCGGCGGAAGAGACTGCGGAAACTCCAGAAAACACGGAGTACGCACTCACGCTTGCGGATGATTTGGGGCTGGATGCCAGTGAGGTGAGTATCTTTACCAAGGCTGCACAGAAGTACGGTTTGGATGCAGAGGTTGCTTCCAACTTTGTGCAGGACGTGACGCGCCAAATCAGCGAGAATACTGCACGTGTTGCTAAAGAGACTGATGCCGCTGACGAGAAGAAACTGCGTGCCGATTGGGGCTCTAACTTTGACGCGAACATGCGCAAGGCTGCGGCAACGATAAAGCGCGTGGGGGCTGCTGTTGGTTGGAGCAAGGAGCAGATGGCAGCTTTCAAGAATGCCGATGCTTTCCGCGTGTTCTATGATATCAGCCGCGCCTTTGGTGAGGGAGCAGCAGCAGGGTTCCGTACGGGTTCCGCACCTGTGGCCACGCCTAAGCTTACGCAGGCTCAGCTTAAAGAGGAGATGGCTATCGCTGCCAAGCGTTTCTATGCCGCCCGCCGTGAGGGTAATAGGACGGAAGCCATGAAGCAGAGCGACCGCCACTATGAGCTGCTTACTCAGATGATGGGCAGCAAGGCGGTTCGCATGTTCTCCATGTAATTTTGTTTTGGGGGATATATAGCCCTGTATAGGCAGAAATGCTTATATGGGGCTATATTTTTATATAGCGACTGTTTCCATTTTGGAAATGGTCACTTGTGCGTTGGCGCACTATGCGTTAGCGCAAATGGTATTTAAGACGCAAGCGGTTAATAATACAGGCGTATGAGCGATATCTTAAATACACTTTCGATTCCGGAGCAGTACCGCTCCACGTGGCAGTCCTCGATGATTGAGGCTATCACTCAGCCGTCCACGCACTTGGCTCAGTTGTCCTCTACTTTGGAGAACTGCACGGGTGAGTATGTGAAGATGCAGACCATTGGCTCCGCTACCATGGCACGCCGTAAGCAGCGTCATGAAAAGATTATTGCTGACGAGCTGAAGCTGGGTAACCGCCGTGTGTACCCTGCGGCTTTCGGTGCTGCACTCAAGATGTCTCAGGACGACTTCACCTTCAAGGGTGGCTTGCCTATTACCCTGAATACCATGCATGATGCGCTGAATAAGGCCGCACAGCCCTATCCCGACCGCGTATTCCTCGGTGTGCAGTATGATGAAACTCTGGGTAACTGTGTGATTTGTCCCGCTTCCGATGGCTCTCCTTACTGGAATGATGCCTCTGACGGCGTGAATACTGATACGCATGCCGGTCAGCCCGGTGGTATCATGGGTACTAACTTTGCCGGTGAGACGGGCACGCTTACGCTGGAGCTGCCGAAGCACCCGTTCATTGGCAATGCTAACGCCACGGCTTACTCCGATTATGCCAGCGACCTGAGCGGTTTGAATCTGCCTCGTACTAATGTTATCCCGGTAAACTATACGGAGAGCGGCACGCCTATTGATTGCGGTTTGACTATTGAGAAGCTGTATGTGGCTCGCATGAGTTTGCTGACGCGTCACGTGATTAACCAGAATACCGAGGTGTGCATGGCTATCACGCCTTGGCAGATGAAGGACCTTATCATGCTTGACAAGCTGCAGGATGGTATGTATGGCTTCCAGGCATTGAAGACGGGTTGGTTCTCTAGTCTGCTTGGTATTCGCTTCCTTGTGACCGTGGATGTTCCGATTGTGAACATTGGCACCGAGGGCGAGAAGAAGTACGTGCGTGCTTGCCCGATGTGGGTTAAGGATGATGTGTGCTTCGGCGTGTGGGATAACCCGCAGTTTGAGATGGAGAAGCTCAGCGGCTACTGGGACACCATTATCACCACCCTCCAGTTCGCCTACGGCGCAGGCCGTAAGCGAGAGGAGAGCGTGATTGCCATCCACTGCGCAGAGGATGGATTGCGTAAGCTGAACGCTTAATTTTCTTTGTCGTTGCTTGTAGACATGTTGCCCTCGCTGCCTTGTGTGGCGGGGGCAATTTGCTGCGCTAAGAAATCAAGAACACCTCGGCGTGCTTCAACATCAGCGGTGAAGTAGCCTTTCTCTACGGCTTCCGAGTCGTGGCCAACAGTCTCACGGATGAGGTCGGGAGTGAATGCAGGATTGAGGCGGGAAAGAGTCACCACAGTGTGTCTGATGGAGTGGAAAGACTTAGTGGAGACGGTACGCCTACCCTCGCGTGTGTTCTGCGGAGTAGGTGCTGTGATGCCCGCGGCCTTGAGCATGGATGTAAACTCCACAGAAAGGCTACCAGAAGAGCGTATATAGCGCGCTGCGTACTCAGGGAATACGTAGACAGCGTTCGGGTTCCAAAGGCTGTTTAAGACGCGTTCTAGCGCAGGCACGATAGGGGCGTAAATCTGCTTGCCTGTTTTCATGGTGGCAAAGTGGATAATGCCACGGTCAAAGTCAACGGATTCCCACTTGAGGCAGACGATATCACCGAGGCGTTGTCCGCCTGTGAGGAATGATATAGTAGCTATCTCTCGCCATGGGCTGGAGAACTCCGTGAGGATGCGGTGCATTTCACGAAGGGTAAAAGGCTCTCGCTTGGTGGCGCGCTGTGTTCCATCAGGGATGAGCTTAGGCAGGGAGACAAGGGAGAACGGATTGGTTTGTATAAAGCCCTCGCGCATGGCTTCATTGAACGCGGGAGAGAGTACGCCCTTGTACTGCTTCACTGTTCCGTAGGAAACGCGCTTGAGCATTTTAGCAAGGAAGTCTTTGCACATGGAGGGTGTGATTTGGTCAAGGCGTTTGAATGCGTGGATGTCGAGGTGGTCAAGGAATAACTGAACGGCACGCTTGTAGTTCTTGAGGTGGTTGTGTTTGCCGTAAGGTTTGTAGTCATTGAGGTAGTCCCGCACTTGGGGGACTTTGCTTCCGAGACCGAGAGTCTCTGCCATCTTGCGGAGGCTGTCGAGAGCTGCACTAAGGGCGATGTTGCCTTTAGCTGATTGCTCCATGGTGTCGGCGGTGGCCTGAGCGAGCTTTTTCTCTTTCGGGCCTTTTACGGCAATGCCGGTGGTGCGAGTTACGCTTTTGCCGTTATCGTACCAGACAGCATACCATACGTTTCTGCGTTGTTTGAGACTAGCCATAATGGGTCGTGAATTAGTTTTGGTTTTGGTTTTGCGTGTACCATGTTGTGTACCGCAGCGTGTACCATGTGTATTTACCAAAAAAGTTGACAAAAGCAACAAAAAAGCCTGTAAGACCCTCTAATTTTTAAGGTTTTTACAGGCTTTTTGCACTATTTTTAGCTACCGGCTGTGGGAGTTAGCGGCTTAGAATATGAAAGAGTTACATTGTTAATGTGCTAGGTGTTGTGCTGGGTGGTTTTTGGGGCGAAAAATTTCGGGTGTGAGAGGGGGTGGAAAGGTTAAGGAAAGTTAAGCAGTTGGGAAAGATGTTGCACTGATGGGGAAGTTGTGTATAATGGTTGTGTTATGGAGGAGTATTTTGAGAAATTGATATTTGAAATGGTGCAAGCTGACCAAGAAACGAGGAGGCTTATCTTTTCGGTTTGTCGGTCTGTTGATGAACGTGCGGAGTTGGGGGTGGCTAAGTGGGATGAGTATAATGGATGGACGATAGATATTCCGCGATTGCCTGATGTAAGAGAGGAGACTAAGGCGGCGTTGCTAGAGCCAAGGTTTTATGATTTCTTTTCTATTTTGTTTATAGAGTGGACGAGGTTCCAAATTGGTGTGCTTGTGGTGAATAATGAGAATGGCAATCTGAGTTTTGCTATTAAGCCGCAAGCATAGGGTTGGCTTGAGATTGGTTTGTTGAGCTGTTGATGTAACTACGCCCCACCAGATTACCTGATGGGGCGTGTTAAACATCTATGGATTGCCAAGAGTTTCACGTTGCTACTGCATCCGTGTCTCCGTGGTTAATATAGCATAATTAGGATGGCTTTTGCAAAAGATTTAACTAATTGTTAGAGTGTGCTTTCACCATCGTTCGTCAATGGCGCGGGTGGTGCGCAGGAGGAAGTCAAGGACGTTGAGGATGAGTGTGCCTGCGATGGCTGCGCCTTTTGCGTATGTGCCCGTCTTGGAGGTGGGGCGCATCTGGGAGAACATGACGATGGTGCAGAGGTTGCGCGCTACGTTGTTCAGGGCGATGAGTTTATCCATGCCTGATTTCTTGGAGTTCCAGATGTGGGGGATTTCATTGCAGGCACGGCGGAGGTCACCCAGAGGAAGGAGTGCAGAGTTTGCAAGGTAGGGCTCTTTGTAGCCTAATAAGGTGTGCCCAAATTCTACCCCTAGAGAGGCGAGGTCGGATATGAGGGGTATGCCTGAGATTGGCCCGAGCATGGAGCCCCAGAACATGTGTGAGATGAAGCCGCGTTTTTTCCATGTTTCTTCATCGTCTGTCATGGCGTAGTAACCCCAGTTGAGCAGGGACATGAGCGCGCCTGAGAATAGCCAAGCAGCGGTTGCGTTAGTCCAAGCGCGCAGTTTTTGTTTTGATGTGGCGTCTTTGCGAGCGGTGGTGGCTGCTGCTTTGGCGAAGAGCTGGACGCAGTTACCAAAAGTATTGATAGCTTCACCGCCAAGGTAGTATAAGCCTATTTTGAATGAGCTGACGCGGGAGGCGTTGAGTGCACGGGAACGCCAATCCATGGGCTGTCCTTTTTTGTAAAGGGCGCGTTCTACTGTGGCGAGTGATTCAGCATGGAGTATTTCGTGGGGAAGTTCGGGGTTTTCGCTTTGTAGTGCTCGGTAATGTGCATCATAAAGCGCAGTGGCAGCGAGGTTTGAAGCCCAGCGGTCAAATTTACCAAAGAGGGTGAGTCCTGCTTTTCTGTTGGGGTCGGTTGCTCCGTGTGTGATTTTTTCATCCGTAAGGGAGAAGAGCATTTCTCGGTTTGCATCAAAAGCGAAGCCTTTGTAGCGGTGCTTGATGAACGGTTGTTTTGCCATTTCCTCGCGTGATATTTTACCCCATCCCCAAGAGGCGCGCCATACGGAAAGGAGCCATTCCAGCACGCCTGCTTTATCCGAGCCGCCAAGGGTGTTGAGTACGGCCATGATGTTTTTCGCAAGGGATGATACGCGTCCGTTGAGGATAGAGACTGCTGACGATTTGGAGAAGTCTGAAATGGTTTTGTTCAGAGCTTTTTCGTATTTATCGTTGTAGCCAAAGAGTCGCATCATGTTGTCTGTTTGCACACGAATTGCGCCGACAACGCTTTCCCCAAGAGCTTTCGTGAGAGCCTCGGTCATATCTTTGCCTTTGCTATCTTTGTAGGAGAGGACTTGTCGCAGCATGGTGGCAAGGTGAGTATGCGTGACAGGGTCGGAGTAGGCAATGATGTTATCTTGCTGCTTCATGCCGATGAGATATGCACCTGTGGTGGACATATCGAGAGATACGGCGGCGTTGTGTTTTACGCGGGTGCGGAAGATGGTGATTGCGCCATCTGCTTTGCCTTGGCCGAACGACATGCCTGCAAGTATGGAGTCCATGGATTCTTGGTTTTTGACGTCAAAGAATGCACGGAAGTAGTTTTCTACCTGCGGGAAAGGTGTGCCGTAGGTAGCTTCATAGATTTCCTTGAGCTGGGGTGTGCGCGCATTGAGGTTGGTGCGGAGGTCGTATGCGTACTGCATCATATCCTCGCCGGCAATGTTGCGGAGCTGTTGGATTACTTCGGGCGTGTAGCCTTGGAGACGCATGTTTTCCGCGTAGTCTGATTGTTCTGACAAGAGCACGTGATATGCTGCGACGTTGGGGGAAAATGAGGTTATTGTTTCAGGCTCGCGCGATATACCTTTGTCTTCAAGGTCTTTGTTGTATTTCTTCAAGGATTCCTCGGCGCGTTCTTTTACGGCTTTCTTGAAGTTGCGGAGGTGTCCGAATTTGTCGGCCGTAAAGAGTTGCTGGAATGCGTTGGAGGGTATGCCTTTGTATTTGTTGCGGTCACCGATGTTGCCGTATTTGGCTTTTACCTCTGCTGCGATTTGCGGGGGGAGGGTGTTTGATTGGAGCAGTAGGTGGAGAGCTGCGGCGAATTTGTTTGCGTTGAAGTTCTTGGTGCGGTGCACGTAGAAGAACAGACGCTTGAGCAAGGAGTCACGGAGGGAAGCGGTGTGCTTAGCCGTGAAGTCAGGGGCTTGACGTACCAGCGTGATGTTGCACTCTTTGTTGGTGTTGATATATTCACACCAGCGTTCGATGTCTTTGCGTTTACGGGAGCCGCAAGCGCGTGCAGCAGCCTCGTATGCGAAGTTCTGGCTTTGTGTTTCTGCTTGTTCGAGGTACGTGTGGGCGCGTGCTATTCTGTCGGTGACGGCGTGGAATGATTGCAGGCTTTGATTACTGGCGATATAGTCAAAGAGCTGCATATCGTTAAAGAATCCAGCCATTCCGTTTACTGTGTAACTGCCGGAAGCGTTGCGTTTGAGTGCTTCTTTTTCCTTGCGTGTTTTGCGCTCATTGCGTGTTTCTCCGTACTCTTGCAGTGCGGGGGCGCAGAAGTCCTCGATGGCTTTTTTGGCTTGCTGCTGGGCGAGCTGCCATGCTTCCTTGCCGTTCTTGATGAGTGTGCCCATGGCGGCAGCGGCGGTTTCTGCATATTCGGGGGACATGTCCTCGAAGCAGGCGTAGGTTTCGTACTGCTGCTTGCTTACCTCGAAGGTGATTTCTTTGCCGTCTGTATCAAAGGTGGTTACCTTGATTTTAGCGTCAGGGTCGGCGGATTCGAGCAAGGCGGATTCGTTGGCTGCGTCGATGGCTTCTTTCTGCCCCGGGGTGAGGAGTAGCAGGCGGTAGTTTGTGAGGGCGGTGTTGTAGGTGGTGGGGTCTACTGTGCCCTTGATAGGTTTGCCGTTTTTCTCGTGGCGGGGGGTGAGGCGGTTAATGGCTTTGGTGATGGAGCTAAGGGTGATATCCTTGCGGAATTGGTCGAGTTTCAGGGTGACGCGAGCAAGGAATTTGTCCATCAGGCGGTGGGCGCGGAGTTCACCAACGGCTTTGTAAAGAGCCTCGAACACAGCGGGGTTTTTAGCCTTGAGAGTGTCGTACACTTTGGTGAGTGCCTCGGTGCGGGCGCGTTTGTATTCGCGTGTGGTGTGGTCATCAAAGCGTGCGTTCACTTCCTCGATAGCCTCGGCTCGCAAGCGTACGTACTCGTTGCGGAGGTGCTGAATGTCGGCGTTAAAGGTAAACTGGTTGAAGAGGTCGAAGAATGCGGACTCGTGCTCGGTGGAGAGTTCGCCAGTGAGGATGCGCTCGAATTGGTTTTCGAAAGCGGCGTACATTTTGCGCTGCCATGTTGCACCCATGGGGATGTTGGCAACGGCGTGCTTGGCGTCACCTTTGCCCCAGAGGTCGGCGTAGGTGTCAAAGAAGATGGAGTAGGGCTCTAAGCCGAAGCGGTAGCCTTGGGGGAGGATGTGGGTGATTTGGTTGTAGATGGCAGCCATTTCTGCATACAGCTTGATGGCTTCCTCGGAGTCGGCTTTGCCTGAGGTGTTGAGGTGGCGGAGCTCGCCTAAGCGGCGTTTGAGAGCGTTGTTCATGCGGACAATGCGCTCGTTGTAGGCGTTGATGGCACGCCCCTCGCCCGTGAGCAGGGAGGTTTTGCGCTCGATGTTGTCACCGAAGTGGCCGAGTTCACCGAGCTCAGCGGTGGGGACTGCTTGCCAGCGTTCGAGGTGGGCGGCGGAGGTGGAGAAAAGGGTGGGGATATTGGAGAGGTCGCCTTGCACCTCGTTGCCAAGGTCGGGTGCTTCCGTTTCCTGTAGTGCGGCTTGCTCAGCTTCTTGTTGAGCTTTACGGTCTTGGAGTTCTTGCCACTCTTTGGGGTGGTCTTTCTTGAAAGCGGCGTCAATTTCTTCACCGAAGGTGTCCATGTGCTGCCAGACGGAGAGCCACATATCCTTGAGTAGGGCGGGGTCTGTGGGCTTGTTCTTGAGTTTGGCGTTGCGCTTATGGAGAGCGGAATCGAAGCGCAAGCCAGAGCCCTCAAGGATGGAGCTATCGCCAGTTTTGGCAATCGTTTTGGCGGTTCTTTTGCCTTTAAGAACAAGGTCGTAGTGAGCGGCTTTTTTCTTGGCGTAGTCCAGAATGTAGTTTTGGAGAACGGAGTCGGCGTGGTCTTGCATTTCACCGAAGAAGTCAGCCTGTCTGTATTCTCCGCGTGCTTGGAGGTATTCAAGGCGGGAGGCGTGCAGGGACATGTTGATGACAATGCCGCGGGAGGCGACGTTGTTCTGAGCGTCGCGCAGGCCGTAACGCTGGACGATGGGGTCAGATGAAGTGTTGGCTATGGCGAAGGCTTGCTGTTCGGTGATAGCATCATCACGCAGGGCGTAGATGACGTCATCAATGGCTTTTGTGCCGATGATGAATCCTTTCTCGCCTTTTGAACCTCTGCGAGCATAGATGTTGTTCTTCGCTATTTCCGCAGATGTGAGGGCGGGTACACCGGGGATGAGCTCACCGCGTATGTAGAGGGCAATTTCTGTAGGGGAGGCTTGCTCGTCACGAATGTTCCACTCTACGTCATTTTTCTGAGCCCAGACTAAATCGCGCTCGGGGGTCTTGTCATAGACGTAGCAAGCAATCTCAGCCATACCGCAACGGCGGGCATGGGCAAGGCGGTGACGGCCTGACATGACGAGAAGAGAGCCGTCTGCGGGGTCGTGGTATACACTGATGGGAGGATGGTCGGGCATGAATGCGCCTGTCAGCTCGTTCACTTCGCCGGTGGTTTCATCGGAGCCAATTTTGAAGTTGGGCATAATGCTCAGCTTATCCAGCGAGATGACGGCATAACGGCAGGGGAGTTTTGACGTTTTGTCTTGGACTTTGTAGGCGTAAGCCCCGAGAGAGGGGTCGTACTCGGTATCAGGGTGAGCATCGGTATCTTGCGAATCGCGCTTTTTGGATTCAATTACCTTGCGTGCAACCTTATTTGCTACTTCCTCGGTGGTGAGTCCCTCGTTTTCGGGGAGGGCGGCTTCTTCTGCGATGGCGTCATCGAGGGCGCGTTGCTTGGCCTCGCGCTCAACGGGAGGGGTGTCGGCCTCGTAGGCTTCTTCCAGCGGGGAGGGTTCGGTGGAGGGAGTTTTGGCGAGGGCGTCCCAGCGGTCGAGGTCGGCTATGGTCTGCTCAGGCGTGTGGTCGAGGAGGGCGGAGCCGAAGAATTGGGAGGCGCGCTGGTAGGCGTTGTAGTACTGGGTGGGTGTGGGGTTCTGAATCTCAGCGAGAGCCTTGGCGATGGCATCCGCAGGGGCGCGGAGGAGACGCTGTGCGTTTTCATCAAAGAGTCCGAGCTCGCGGGATTCATTGAGGGCGGCAGCGGTGGCCAGCTCGTTCTGCATGACGGAGCGCATGACTAGGTCAGCATCGAAGAGGGGGCGCGCGAAGTCAGGGAGGGAGACATCACCCTGCTGTGCGCGATAGCGGAGGTCGGAGAGGGTGAGGGCGGCGAAGCCTTCCTGTACATCGTGGCGGATGAGGTCTTGGTCGATGACGGAAAGGGAGTCAAAGGAGGCGGGGTTTTCGCTCGTGAGTTTAGCTGCAAGCTCGGGGTGGGTTTGCTGTAGCGTGGTGAGAGAGAAGTTATCTTCCCCCTTGATGGAGGAGGATAGAGCATGGAGGAGACGCCATGTGTCGGCATAGTCCGTGCCGGTGTTGGCGATATAGTCCTCCAGATACATGTGGGCGTATTCTTCCGCAATCTCGCGTGTGCTTGCGCCCTCGGCAATCTTGAGAATGCGGGTGACGGTAGCCGCGTCTGCGTTCTTGGGGGTTACCACGAAAGCGCGGGTGGAGAAGTCCGCTTTGTCTGCATCTTTGCCCAGTAGGGCTTTGGCTTGAGCAATGCGCTGCTCAGCGTTTTTGCCGAACTGAATCATCTCGGCAATGGTCTGAGTGGGGTGGAGGGTCGGTGCTTTCTCAGCAGCGGCGCGTTTAAGGGCCTCAGATTCGCTCAGAGAGGGCTTTCCATCCTCACCCTTGGATTCATCCACAAGAGCACGTGCGCGCTCTTTTTGGAGGGATTCTGCGTCTTTACCACGCTTCACTGCGGCATCGAGTGAGAGGGGCTCAGCGATAGCTTCAATGGCGAGGCGGTCACCGAATACTTTTTTAGCGGCATCCAGCATGGTGCCATTGGCCAGAGCGGAACGCATGGCGCGAGCGGTAACGGCTTCCTGTGCACCGAACATGGAAGCAAGGCAAATCTCGGCATCCTGCATGCTCATGCGGGTGGTTTTGTCACCGGGTTTGAATGCTTGGGTGGCTTCATCGTAGTGGCCATCAGTCGTGATGAGCACATAGTTGGGGTCGTTGGGGTCAACCTCAACACTGGTGCCGTTGAGTTGGAGCGTGGCAAGGCGAGCTTTATCCGCAAGGATGGAGCGGCCAAGGGTGTGAGCGGCTTCCTGCTGTTCTTCTGAAAGGAAAGCATTGAGATTAGCAACACGGTCAGCAAGAGCCTGCTGGGGGTTGTTTTTGATTTTGTCGCGCAGGGCATCGATGATAGCCTCGGGAGCTTGAGTAAGCGGAGTAGTGGCTACGATGGAGTTTGCCTCGCGGTCAGACAAGCCTTGAAGTTTGCCGTAGGTGATAAGGGCATCGCGTGAAGCCTTGGCGTTGTAGTGGGTGTAGGTGGAGGAGCCGGCAAGAATGCCACCGACCATCATCTGCACGCCCCAGTAGCGGGGGGACTGGAGGTTTTTGGTGAGCTCATGCATCTGTTTACCGCCAGTCTGTAGCTCTACATGGGAGACAAAGGCTTCATCCCACAGGTGGTTTAGAGCGGCATCCATAGCGGGAACCACTGTTGCAAAGTTTGCACCCGTAAAGGCGGCATTGGTGGTGTAGTAGCCCAAGGTAGAGTTGAGCATACGGGGGGCAACCTTGGCAGCGACTTTGGAGAACATGCCATAGCCCACAGCGCGCGTGCCCCACGTGATGGCGGCTTGAGCTGCACCCTTGGCGGAGGCTTCGTTGAAATAAGCGGTGTCCATGTTGCCCTCATAATCCGCAATGGTGGAGAAGCCACGGCCTGCATTCTTCATAAAGAGGTCGCCGGAAGAAAGCACAGCGGTATAGGGGTTCATGTAAGGGGCGATAGCTGCAACGGTGGTTGCGGCTTCTTCCAGCATGGAGCCGTGGCCTTGCTGTGCGATATTGGCGCGAGCTTGAGTGGAGGCATCCGCAAGGTTTGATTCGAGGGCGGCACCTTGCATGAGGGATTGGCGGTCGGGAGCGGGGCCTGCAATGGGCACGAGAGCCCCCTTAACAGCGTATTGTCCGCCTTTGATGATGGAGTTGGCAGCATTGTTTACATCGCGCGCAATGCGGCCTAAAGCCATGAGTTCTTTCTGGTACGCTTCCTCGCGCTCGGTGTAGTAGGCGGTGGCAAGCTGGCGCACGTGGAGGGGATTCTTGGCAAGGCGCATGAGCTCGGCGCGGCGTTCAACGGTTGCCCATGATTTCGCTGCATACTCAAGAGAGGCTTCGTAGCCATTGGCCTGTGCGCGTGTTGAGCCTTCTTTGAACGCAATGCGTGCAGCTTGGGAGAAGTTGCCACGTATGGCAGCACCGGCGGCCTCCACGCCACGGTGTATGCCCTCCATTACACCTGTGCCTACAGTGGAGACAGCGGAAGCCAGCTTATTACCGAAGGTGTCATATTCTTGCTCGCGAGCTATTTTACCAGCAAGGGCGATATCGTGAGGGGAGAAGCCGGTGATGTCGATAATTTCTTGGTAAGCCTCCGGGGAGAGTTGGTCAGGAGAAAGAGAGCCATCGCGCAGTTTGGTGAAGTGGTCTTGCGTTTGCTTGGCCGAGGTTTCTTGTATGCATTTGCGCTTGTCGTAATCCGAGCGGTAACGCTGGAGGAGGTTGTGCCCCAGGGTGGAGATAAGCTCCGTTTCGTCCGTGGCATCAGCGGGGATAGGTACACCGAACGCTTGGTAGGCGGCGAAGATGTTATCATGCCCCATCTGAGAGAGTACAGCTTGCCCGAACCAGTAGGGAGTATCTCGGGCGGCAGGGTTGAGCATCTTTGCTCCGAAGTGCTGAGTGGCTATCTTGCGGTGATTTTCATCGCGGTCTGCGTTGGCGAAGCTGTAGGCGGC